>Ga0325411_1007876_pt1 | contig 11594 bp, 4 predicted proteins | sample PopdelMetagenome_13_FD_206181 | JGI IMG/M metagenome (GOLD analysis project Ga0325411, IMG submission 206181) | Populus deltoides microbial communities from Bellville, Georgia, United States - Xylem-PdIQD-R4 | ecosystem: Host-associated > Plants > Phyllosphere > Stem > Wood/Secondary xylem...
ACAAATTGATACTGTGGTTTCTTTTAATCAGTAATTACCAATGAGGTAATGGATTGACAGCAGACTCATTAAAAGTTTAGGCCAAAAGCACTTTCACAATCAGAAAAGAAACTGGCACCAAAAGCACTGTAGCCAATAATAATCTGTGCAAGCCAGCCAGCAATTCTGACCGCATTTCAATTGTAAAATGAGATTTCAATGCTTGTTGCAGGCCCAGCAAGAAATGTAATGCGGATGAACCTTGAGCGACACATGCTTAAAAACCGCATGCCCACCTATGTAAGAATGTTTGATCATAGAACATTAAAATTTGTGATCTAGAAAGAGTTGAAAATTCTACGAGATTGAATGTTTATTGGAGCTATAATAGACTGAGAAATGACTAGCAATTCAAGAATTCATCAAGCTAGTCATTGATGGGTGGCGGTTCCAACACCGGTCATTCCTTTGACTCTTTTGGTGAAAATAATTTATATCTCTTGACGTGCTCTACACTAATATTAAAAAGGACTATGAGATCAAAAGATAAAAGGAAAAAATTATTCATGTATATTTCTTCAATATTTACCTTCCATATTTAAAAAACAAATCTAATTGAAGTGAAAGGATTTGTAAAAATTATAATGCTAAAATAATCATGTTTTCTACATAGTATTTTCTTAGAGTTTAATTTTTTCATTTTTTTTTGATTTCCTTAGAATTAATCTTAAAGTTTTTATAAAAACATTTATTGATAAACATAAGGTGCTAAATATGTTAGTTTCTACTAGCTTATTGGTTTGTGCTTCGTGTGGGATATAAATTTCTTAAAATATAAAAAATATATTTAGATTATTAAAAATTTGCTAGCATTATCATTTAACTCGATATGATATTTTAAATTTAAAAAAATCTTTACCCAACTCTTAGATTGATATTTAATAAGTCTGACAACCTCGCGATCTAGATTATAAACTCCACTAGATTGAATTAATTTTTAATTTTGTTATATGATAAAAAAATAAAAAAATTGATTTACCATTAACTAAATACCAAATGATAAAATTGAAAAAAACTATACACTCAATGATGAAATTAAAAAGATATATAAAAAAATGGCCAAAAAATCCTAGTCTAACTTTTTTATTCATATTTAATTAAACATGTGATTTAAGTTATGGACTTCACTAGGTCAATTTCATTTCTATTTTATTTTATAATAAAAAAATCAAAAATTGATTTACTATCAATTAATACTCAAGGATAAAATTCAAGAAAAAACCTCAAACTAAATGACTTGAAAAAATAAAATATTAAAAAAAGGTTAAAAAATCCCAACCCAACTTTTTAATTAATATTTAGTCAACTCATCAAATCCATAATCTCAATTATAAACTTTTTTGGTTTGATTTAATTATGTTTTATTATATAATAAAAAAACATAAAAAATGATTTACTAAGGATAAACTAAAATAAAATCCCCACACACATTAGACAATGAAATTATATATATAAACATGAAAAAAATGGTCAAGAAGGCCCATGTATATATAAAAAATACAAACAAAAAAAGACAACAGTTTATCTGTGTTTAATTCAACGAAATTAGAGCGTGCTCCCCAGCTCAAACCCATGACCTCGGACCTGCCGTACACGCTGATCACTCGAGCTAGGTCACAGAAGTGATTTAAAACGATGAAAAAACATATTTTAAGATGTAAGACCGATTCCACCCGTTTTAGTTGTTTTTATAATACAATAAGAGCACATGTCAGGGGTATATGCTAAGGAGTGCACTGTGCAAGAGATTGTTCATATGCAGAAGCAGTTCTGTATTGGCATCCCATCAATGTGAAGTTTCAGTGGAAGAGCTTCTCATATACTCTTACATATATATATATATATATAGCATTTAACAATTAATTATCAACATGTTTCTGACTTTCTGTTAAACAGAGGATGTATACGTCTCCTGAGAATGCACCAGGTGGGATATATATTCTCTGAAAAATCTGACATCTTAAGCTAAGGATCATGCTGGCAAAAGAAACATCGTTGTGTCGAAATTTATATTGGTCTTTGGTATTCTTGCATTAGTTCTGGTGTTCGTAAATAGCCTAAAGCCGTTTGATTGTTTGGTCCGTGTGATTTACATGCAGGAGACCCTTCTTTCATATTTCCCATGGATGTGGGATTTAGTGTCCATCACTTCATGCCTTATTGCTCGTGTAAGTGCCTCCCTATCATTATTGGCCTTGTTGTCTATGTTGGTTTCGGAGGCGGAGCAAGAAAAAATAATTAAAGAGGGTCAAATTAAAAGAATTATTTTAAAAAATTAAAATTTTAATTATTTTATACAAGAGAGGGGCTGAGAAAATTTTTCTTGCAGGGGCCGGGGCACGGAGGCTAACAACCCCTGTTTTCTTTCCTCTTTGAATTATACTAGTTAACAACCACATCTCCTTCAAGTCTAAAGGATGCTAAAATCACTGCACGATGATCCGTGCATCCTATGGCCTCACACCTCCTCCACACCGCATCCAAGAACTATTTAGGTAATCAAAATCATTTACCCTTTTGAAGGTGGGAGGTGCCAGCTTCAAGAACTCAAATAGTGGCACCTTCACTTCATGCATTATCTATGAAGGCGCATTGTTGTTCCTTTCCCTCTCTTCCATGAGGTTGGTCGGGGTTTGTATAGCCTGACCAATCCCATCACCACTAGCAGGAGGTGCTTCCCTAGTGGATTCTTGATCCACAATCGGATTCCTGTCTTCACCTCCTCCTCCTACTAACAACACAATTCTTAGCCTCATCCTTCATAAACAGTGGTAGAGGTAGAGGGTTCCTGGCCTTACCCCTTATCTTGGGTTTCTAAGTTGAACCAAAAGAATCTCATCCGGATCATTGTGGCCTCAGCCTCAACCAACATTTCCTACATGTTTATCCCTCGGCATATTCCTAATAAGAACACACGTATGACAACATAACAATAAAATGAGTTCAAGGAAGACATATAAAACATGGAATTGAAGCATTCAAAGAAGAATGATGGCAAGACAAGACAGATCCTAAGCTCTACAGTTTACAAAATAAAGTTTTAGTAAAAACAAATTTTTTTGATAAAAAGACAAGTTTTACAAACCAAGCTCTGATAACACCTTTGTCATGACCTGATTCCCACGCCCATGATCAGCAACGCAAACGTAGCACCTTAAGGTGTCCTGCCTATGCCAAGCCTTAAAATTTACACATTTGATATCATAAAAATCATAAACTAAAATATCCAAAAAAATGAGGAATTCTATTAATAAATTAATATTTGAGTCTTTCATAAATAATTCAAAATAAATTCAAAACATAATTAAAATTATTTTGTAGAGTATCTATGAATAAAAAATAAAGAATAAATTATTGGCTTTGAGGAACAAATGAGGCATATCTACTCAAGAAGCGAAAAAAACATAGCCAAAAGATCCTGCTACTGAAATTGAACTAAGAACCTAAAAAATATGAATGGAGGTGAGTTCAAACACTCAGTGAAAGGTGATAACTATAATACATGCTAATATACATTTTAAGATAAGTGAATATACATAAATCAAGTACCGAACAAAAACATGTATATCAAATGTATCATATTAAATTGTATGAAAAAGAAATATACATGTCAGAATTACATAACATATCATATTACTGACATCATATATATATATATATATTGTGGGAGGCCAAACGTATAGTATTGGCACCCTACTCGTCAGCTAGGAAACACAATACCATGTGTACATAGGTTAACTACTCTCTGTTAGTGTTAGGACCTCAATGTCGGGTCTATGACTGGCAAAACAGAAGCAGTGTCATGAGGACACCATACCTATGCTAAGCCTCAAAACTTACTTATCATAAAACAAATTATATAAAATACGTGTTATATTACAAAATACATTGCATTTCATAATAGATATATAGACTAACTACTAGGTGCACAAATTATATCACATCAGGCTGTGGCCTCTCTCGTCAGCTAGGTATACAAAATATTATATGCACATAGACTAAGTACTATCTATTAGCATGAAATTACTGACAAGTCTTATATCAAGGCATAATAGATATTCACATAATTATCAAATCAATGTATATCACATCGAATAGAATTTAGTTCAACAGAATACGAGTGCAAATTCAATAATAAATGAGTACTCGGAAAATAAGCAACATATATAAATATTCAAGAAATTAACTAGTCGTATTCATCATAAAATCAACATACATATTTATTTATATTACATACATATTAAAGATTATCCCACTCACTCGAAAAATATAAAACTAAAACGAATATAAGATGAAAGACCCGAAAATACTATTAAGGATCGTTAGGAGAACCTACAACAAATATATGATATATAAATAAAAACAAAACAAATAAAAGATTCTGATGCATAAGAGAAAACCAGATTTAGTCGCCTAAGTTTAGGGACTAAAACAACAATCTTCCAAAAACAGGGACCAAAACATAATTTTACCAAAATTGGAGGACAAATTGTAAATACATAACCATATTGAAATTTCACCAGTAAACCACCCTTAATTCTGTCCAGAAATGAACCAGGGACCGAAATGTAATCTTTTTAAAGTTCAGGGACTAAAATGTAAATTTCCAAAATTGAGGGACCTAACTAAAAATATTCTAAATCAATTGTCAAACTAAGATTCATCATCCTTAACCTCATAATAATTCTACCCAGAATCCCAAAATACATTTAGGGGTCAAATTATAATTTTTCAAATTTTAAGGACTAAATTGTATTTTTTTCACAAATTAAAGACCAAAATAAAATTTCATGATCTTTAACCTCAAGAAATACTATCCAGATTTTCCAGAAAAGTTAAACTAATTTCTTAACTCATAACACATCAATTAATCTTAAGAATATAAACTTCAAATCTTAAATCAAACTTAACCAACATAATCAATCATAAAACATCAAAATCATACCTTCTTTCAAAACAAAATACTTCATCCCTCTATTGCAAGAATCTAGCCTTCAACAAAAAGTCCTCAACCTTTAAAAAAACCTCTCAACCTCCTGCACACAATCTTATATAGGCTGTGTGAGGGACAAGGATAGTTAGTTGAGCATGCTCCACTAACCAACACAATTAAATGCATCATTTTAGTGGAACACTTAATTTGCAAGACCTAAACTTTTGGTCCAAACCCAAGCTCAAATCAGCCCAAATCCAACTTAAATTAACCTAGATATATAAAGAAAAGTTACAAGAAAATTATTTTTCTCTCTTTTAATTCTCGTGGCTGTTGTGACCCTCCCCTCATCAAACCAAGAATTTCAGTTTTTGATCTTGAGTTTTTTAGGTTCAAGAAAGGTGAAAGTAACAAGTAAGTGGTTCTCTCTCATGTTACTTTCGATTATGATTTTTTTATAGAAGGATTAAAGAAGAGATTAGGGTTTATAAAGATTTGAAATTTATGTTGTTAAGATTGATTCATAATTATTATGGGTTTAAGGTTAAGTGATTGATTTTGGTAGAAATAAAAATTGTGAATTGATTTGTTTAATTGATTTATTATGGGTTAAGAAATTTGCTTCAACTTTGCTGGAAAAAAATTACAATTTAGTCTCTGAAATGTAAATTGAGTTTCTGGATAGAATTGAAGATGAATTATGAGTAAAATTTCACTATAATTATGTATTTCTGACATTTACAGTTTGGTCATCCATTTCTGGTAAAATTTTGCATTGGTTCCTAATTTTTAAAAATTGTCGTTTTAGTCCATAAACTTAAAAGACTAAACCTGGTTTCCTTTTATGCATTGGAGTCTTTTATTTGTGTTATTTTAAGTTTATATATATATATATATATATTCGTTGTAGTTCTAATAATTCTCGATAGGATTTTTGAGTTTTTCATCTAATATTTTTTTTTTTACTTTTATATTTTTTGGGTAAGTAAGATAATCTTTAATATACATGTAATATATAAAAAAATATGTATGTTGATTATATGATGAGTACGACTAGTTAATTTCTTGAATATTTATATATGTTGCTTTATTTTCCGAGTACTCATCTATTATTAAATTTGCACCCGCATTCTGTTGAACTAAATTTTATTCGATATGATATATATTGCTTTGATAATTATGTGAATATCTATTGTGCCTTGATATAGGACTTGTTAGTAACTCCATGCTAACAGAGAGTAGTTAGCCTATATGCACATAGTATTCTGTATACTTAGCTGGTAAGAGAGGCACCAGCCTGTAGTGACTGATCCTCCCATAGTGATCACCTTCGGGTGTCAATGTAATGAGTTTATAGATTATTGTTTTTGTTCGATATCTTAGACGCTCTATTATTATATTATTTTAATTAAGTTTGGATTTTGACAATGTAATGAGTATTATAGATTATTGTTTTTGTTTTAATTACTGATGAGAAGTTTTGAACTATCATTTGGTTTCATTAGTTTGGAATAATATAATATTTTAGAAGATTATGAAATGCTATATGTTCTTAAATAACTTGTTCTTTGACATATCTGTTTAAAGACATAACGTAGGTGGGGTGTTCTTACAATATTGCTCATGCGTTGCCGGTCATGGACCTGAGATTCAGGTCGTGATATAATTGTTTTAGTGCTCCACGTTAGTGGTGCACTAAATTGTGTGAGTGCTCTTGTTAAGTGGGGCACTCCATAATAATTAATTGTTTTTAGGTATGTTATAACATAGAGTAACATAGTATCCTCTGTTAGTTTGGAGTTTTTTACAACAGTCTAAATGGGGTAATTAATAAGAATCATGAGTTCAAATAAACAAATAACATGGATATAGTGTTCATGGTTTATCATCAAGATTCAAAATGCAAGCATGATAACATTTGAACAAATATAAAGGATATATGGACCATGTTCAAATCAAACAAGCATATGATAAGTACTTAAGAAGAAAACAAAATAATAATAACAATAACTAATTAGCCTTATATAATCAACAATAGCAATAATACTCATCATTTCATGCCAATACACACACACACACACATAATGCATAATAGAAATTATCTCACTCAATCGGAAAATAGAGCAAAAAGATAAACAAATACAAAACTAGAGATTACTGAGACTCGCTATGAGACACGTTAGCAAAACCTGTAACGGATATGAAAAAAACTAAAAAAAGACTCAAAGCAACATAACATAAAAGATTAAAACCCTAAACTTAGAGACCAAATTGTAATAATAAAGATGAGTTGATTCACTCGATAGATTCTGAATATAACCCAAACTGATTGAACCTAACAAACCCGATTAACCACCACTACAGGGTCAAGTAGTCGATCGGATTAACCAATGGGTCAACTAGTTGGTTGTGATTTTTAAGATCTTTGGTATTTTCAAGATCTCGACCTACAAGTCTAAAAATCTATAGAACCCAAAAATAATAGACATTATGTTTTCAACAAACCCATAATCTAGACATCAACCCAGTTTGTTTCAATCCAACTAATCACCCTAAAACATCAATTATTTTCCTTAATTTATTAGATCATCAAATCAATATAAAAATTCTAATTTCTTTATTGATCATTCTATAAACAACTCAAAAATAAAAAATAACATAAGAGGGAAACACTCGTTACTTTCACCTTTTTTGAACTCAAGAATTAGAAGAGAAAAAAACAATTTTTTTGCCACTTTTTCTTATATACCTACGTTACTTCGGTTGGATTTAAGTTGAATTTTAGACTTGGATGTGATGTGCCGAAACACGTGTCTTGTAACCTTGAGAATTGTTTGTGGATGCATAACATTATATGCTTCTCCTATACAGCCTGCGATCAGGATATTCAACTTGTTCTATGGATTACAGTCTAGGATGCTCAAAATCTTTAATTTGGTCCCTACCAAAACCAATCCGATCGAACTCCTAAAGAGTTTCTCTTATCCCAAATAGCAAGTGAAGTTGATTCATTGTAAGAGTACAATAAGGTTTGTAACTACGAGAAAAATACCAAAGTTGAATGTTTCTTTCTTCTAGTTATTGCTGACTGAAATGGCAGGCGCCATACATCATATTGGATTTCTTCATATCACATCAGCACATGATATAAATTCCAAAAATGAAAGGGAAATCAATGAGTATCCACGCCGGCCAGGAACCCTTAATATTTCCTTTTGTTATTGCATGAAAGCTACTTAGTACTTGCATGAAAGCTTCATCATATGGTCCTACAGAATCTAATTCATCGAAAGCTCAACAACTTTCCAAGGACATTTTTTTGTCATAAACAAATCACGTGGAACAATCTTCACTCTATTTTTCCAATTATTCCTTTTTAATTGAATTTGAATTTTTATTTTATTTTTATAAGACCACAAGATACATGCGCGATCAAGACTAAGTTTTTTTCTTAAACAATTTTAAAAATACACTCTCATATCGATTTAATGTATTAAAAAAATAATAATAAAGTTCTCTGTCTATATACCGGCTTCTTCCAGATTCAAATTTAAAAGTAAGAAAATAAAATATATCTCTTTAACTATCATACCATTGAATTTATAGAAATTTATTCCTTGTGTATTGTAACTATTTAGTGAATTACTAGAGACAAATTTAAAAGACTTTGATTTCAAATATGGAGTCGTGGGATCTGTGCGTTGATAAATTAACAGTACAAACGAAATGAACAAGAATAAAAAATAAGTTAGTCTCTACTAATGTCAATGTCATTGAACTTTCATTGACAATTTCCAACCAAAACTCCCCTCCATTCCATTTTAAAGCTTTATTGGTCAAAGATTGGAACAAATTTTGATATCTATGTTTATGGAAAGTTGAAGGATCTACTAGAAACATATGTCAAAGAAGCTTTTCAAGTCTTAACTTGTCAGCCTAGCTCGGTAAACAGAGCAGTCAGCTTCCACCAAAACCACCGTTAGGGGAAGCTCCTTTGAATGTACAAACCCCTGACAAAATCTGTTTATTTTACGTCTTTTCTGCCTTTCTAGTTCTTTATTCTCTCTGAATCTGTTTTTCTCAGAGGTTGTAAAGAATGGTCAGCATGAGCATGATCCCAGTTCTTGTTTTTCTCTTGTCGGTCTCTTATTCCCTGTTGTTTCTAGCTCCCTTTTGCCATGCTGCCACTAATACACTCACAATAGGCCAATCACTAAAAGATGGTGAGACCTTGATATCAGTTGATGAGAACTTTGAACTGGGATTCTTTAGCCCTGGAAATTCTAGTTTAAGATATGTTGGTATAAGGTATTACAAGATTCAGGATCAGGCTGTCATCTGGGTTGCTAATAGAGAAAAACCAATCTCCGGTAGCAATGGAGTCTTGAGGATAGGTGAAGATGGGAATTTGTTGGTTACAGATGGAAATGGAAGTCCAGTTTGGTCGAGTAATGTTTCAGTAGTTTCTAGTAACACAGCAGCGATGCTTGATGTTACAGGTAATCTTATTCTCTCGAGCAATGATAGTATTGGTGAGACAGATAAAGCCTATTGGCAAAGCTTCAATAATCCAACCGATAACTATTTGCCACCCATGAAAGTTCTTGTAAGGACTGCAGAGATTCATGTCTTCACTTCATGGAAATCTGCAAATGATCCTTCACCAGGAAATTTCACCATGGGAGTTGATCCTCGCGGAACACCGCAGATAGTTGTTTGGGAGGGATCGAGGAGAAGGTGGAGAAGTGGGCACTGGAATGGAATAATATTCTCAGGTGTTCCGTATATGAAAGCTTTTACCACTTACCAATATGGATTTAAGTTTTCTCCTGAACGCGATGGAAACTTTTATGTTACATACAATCCATCAGATAATTCTGAATTATTGAGGTTTCAGATAACTTGGAATGGATTTGAAGAGACGAAAAAGTGGAATGAAAGTGCAAAGACGTGGCAAGTAATTCAATCACAACCTTCTGAAGAGTGTGAGAATTACAATTACTGTGGCAATTTCGGAGTCTGTACTCCATCAGGATCTCCCAAATGCAGATGCATGGAAGGGTTTGAGCCAAGGCATCCAGATCAGTGGAGAGTAGGAAATTGGTCAGGCGGATGTGGAAGAAGGTCTCCTTTACAGTGCCAGAGGAACACTAGTAGTGGTGGAGAAGATGGGTTCAAAACAGTAAGGTGCATGAAGTTGCCTGATTTTGCAGATGTGAAGTCGATCTCCTTGGATGCTTGCAGAAAAATGTGTCTAAATAACTGTTTATGTAAGGCATATGCGCACGTCAGTGAGATTCAATGCATGATATGGAATGGAGACTTGATTGATGTTCAGCATTCTGTCGAAGATGGGGACACACTGTACTTGCGTCTCGCAGATTCTGAATTAGGTAAACTCTCTCCCATTGTTGTGTTCATTGTTTTTCAACTGATTTAGTAGTTTATAATTAGAATTCATATAGAAGTAGTTAGAATTACAACTTCAAGTTTATTGCTATCATCATTGAAAATAAAAAGGCCTGTTGAATTAGTCTTTGATCCAGTAGTCCTTTCTGGGTTTAGCAACTCAGTTATGGCCTCAGGAAAGCTCCAAATTGTAACACACAATCCAAGTTTCTTTACTTCTTCTGATCATCATTTTGTCTTAACAAAAATCCCAAAACGTGCAGACCATGATCATGAAAAGGTTAAGATGCAGAGTCAAGTTTCTAGTTAGTAAATCTGGTTTGTCGTGATAATGAACTAAGTGAATTAGATGAAGAAAAAGATATGAAATCCTGTAATAGTTTATTCAAGTTACCTTTTTATGTTGGATATCTTCTGATTTGTTTCTCGATATAGATCGCAGCAGGATGCCTACGTATGTGATAATGCTAATAGTTTTGGCTGGACTGGCCTTCCTAGCCATATCTATATGGCTTCTGTGGATGCTCAAAAAAAGATTCAAAGGTAAGAATCTCAATTTCATGCTTGGTTAAGAGATCTCTTCCTTCTTGATCAAGAAATGACATCTTACCTTCTTAATTTTTATCTTCAGTTTTGCCAGCGGCTACCTCAGCTTGCCCATCGACAAAATGCGAATTCCCAGTTTATGATCCCAGCAAAAGTAAAGAGTTCGCAACCGATGCTTCTGGATCTGCCGACCTTGTTATAGAAGTGTGCCAAGTAAATGGTTCAGATTTGCCAATGTTGAGTTTCAACTGTGTAGCAGCTGCAACAGACAATTTTTGTGAAGAAAACAAGCTTGGACAGGGAGGATTTGGCCTCGTCTACAAGGTGAGTATTTATATTTTACATGTATCAGAATATAACAGAAGCTGAATTCAAGTACTAAAGCTTAGTATTGCTCATATTGATTAATAGGGAAAGCTTCCTGGAGGAGAGGAAATAGCTGTAAAGAGGCTTTCAAATATCTCTGGCCAAGGCTTACTGGAATTTAAGAATGAAATTATTCTGATTGCCAAATTGCAGCACAGAAATCTTGTTCGATTATTAGGATGCAGCATTCAGGGTGATGAGAAGATGCTCATTTATGAATATATGCCAAATAAAAGCCTGGATTACTTCCTTTTTGGTGAGTTCTTCCTTATATTTAGTGCTTAATAGAAAAGGATTGTCA
>Ga0325411_1007884_pt1 | contig 11584 bp, 6 predicted proteins | sample PopdelMetagenome_13_FD_206181 | JGI IMG/M metagenome (GOLD analysis project Ga0325411, IMG submission 206181) | Populus deltoides microbial communities from Bellville, Georgia, United States - Xylem-PdIQD-R4 | ecosystem: Host-associated > Plants > Phyllosphere > Stem > Wood/Secondary xylem...
AAAAAATGTTACATGATAATTTGACATGGATAATAATGTCCAATATATCTCTAAAAACAATAACATAAACATTTTACAATACGTTGTCAATACATTATTTACATGCCAATCAGTTTATGTATAGCAAATATCCATGTACAATGTTATAACTCATTTTAACCCCCCTGATTATTTAATTTTCAGAATTTAATTATTTTATTATGATAGTAATATAAATAATAATAAAAAAAGGGAGTTTGGAGAGTGAAACAAGAAGAAAGAGAGAACAATGGACTAAAAAGAGTGGGGACTAAAAAATTATACAGGAGATTATGCAAAAAATAAAAATAAATAAATAAAATAGAAAGTTAAACAAAGAGGAAAAATTATAGGGAAAATATCCTACATATTAAGAAAATAAAATTTAATTAATTAAAATTCCATTTAAGTGAATATTTTTGATCGCCAGTTCATTTTAGCAAATGATTAGATGCACTGAGAGCCGTGCCCCATGCAGCCATGCTTCAGCTATTTTACTTCGAATGCCGGCCAGCTATAAGTGCACTAAGGAAAAACTTCTCCAGATTTTCTAACTATAACTAAATTGCCATGAAAAAACAATAAAAGAACAAAGTTACAAGGTACTCGGTATCAGTTATATCCTCGTCAGTTCATCACCAAAATAACAGCTTTTTTATCAAAAAGAAGAAAAAAAACAAAGAAAAAGGTAAGCACACTCGCAACAAGAAAAGATTCACTGGAAGAATGGTGGGCGGTGTAATTAAAAAGAGAGGGAGACAGAGTCCTAATTTGTTAAGCATCAACAGCAAGATGCATGGACAAGAGTATCCATCATTTGAAAAGAAGAGAAATTAACAAGAGAGAGAGAGACAGTGCGGGGAAACCGCATGAAAATATACCCCCAAAACTGTCCTCCTTCAACAGATTAGAGGTCTTAACAGTCAAATACATTCTCACAGGCTACAGAGATCACTCACTATTATGGGTAGTTCCAATCATAAACACGCTGAAATGACAGGGAACAAGAGCGGAGATCTCTGCTAGAAATCCTTGAAGGAGCTTCCAAGTTCCTTGGTCTTAGTCAATGAACCCTCATGCTACATAAATTGGAAACCAACCATAACGTTTCAGTAATTATAACACGCTCGAATCTACTCGCCAACTTCAACAAAAGGAAGTCCACTGACACCAAAAAAAAAAGGGTCATCAATATATATTCAAAGCAAGGTCACAAAATAAAAATTGCGTTATCAAGGCAGAAAACAAAGTTGAATTTCAATAGGAATGCCAAAATAAAAAAGGAGGCAAGGGAATGGATCAGAGTAGCTGAACTTGAAGATAATCAAACCAGAAATTTATAAAATCCAGATTATCTTGCTGTTATGAAGAGAACAGAATGCACATATATAAAATGAGTCCCTGTAAAAATTCAGCAAACAAGCTTACAAGCCACCATGTCTTGAAAAGTAATCATTATCCAATGAAATAGCAAGAGCAACAGCTACAGCTCTCTCTGCCAGAGTCAGAGGACGGGTTACTTCCAACTCTTGAATCTGTGGAAGAAAAGGAAAAACAAGCACAGACAAAAAAGCATAAAATGAAAATTGGGTATTAGAGAAACATGTTATGAGTATAGTGAGATCAGTTTGCTATTTTACCGTTCTAGCAGGGCCAATTTTCGAGTTGGGATCTGAACTCCCAAATCTTATCACGTACTGACCAGCATCAGTAAAGATCTACATTGCATCGGAAAAAAATGTGAACATTTACTTTCCATTCAGCTGCTGAAGCAACATAAAATGATGGCAGCAAACAATTAAAGCCGTTCTAGCCAATACCTTGGCAGCAAAACTCTACTTTGGTTACAATGCTTGATGGGGAAGTCATAGCTGAGTAGTATGGTGATTAAAATATGAACATGTATTAATATAATAAGATCTGTTATTGTCTCATAATTAAAGATTAATTTTTGAAAACCTGTTTTTCTTGCTATTGATAACAAATGTATTAAATCAAATTCAAGTATCATAAATCTGGCTTTTGTCTGCCAAAAGAACTTCAATCTTTTTTATCAAAAAAAGTTCAATTCATATAGAAGGAAAGCACTTCAATCAATCTTGTAAGCATATTCACCAAACAAGTATTTTGCATCGCAATAATGATAAGAATTATAACAATGTAACTTATGGCACATGAAGCTATATATGCATGGATATGTCATCATACAGCTTTTATCCCTGGCAAAACTAATATTAAGATAAAATAACCCACTTATCATGTTACAGAACCAAAGCAAATATGAACCTTAAGTTCTCTGAAGGAAACAGGTTCTGAGCACACATTTCAAGGTAGATGTTAGTGATGGGAGTGAACAAAAAATGCATGAGAATCCACACGATGGTCGGAAACATCATGTTACAAGGAATGGAGACAACCTCAAATCCGAAACCCCTCCAATCACGATCTATTTGAGCCAGCACTTCCCCATTAATGTCCTTGAGGGTAAAGGTCCAGTTCCATAAACCAGGATTTTCAACTACTGCAAACTGCTTATTTCTGTGAATAATATTGTTAGCATATATTCTCTAAATGTGAGAAAATTGGATTCACGTAAGAAATTAAGGTTTAGGCAATGGACGACTAGATAGAGCAGTAATTGAATAGAATCACAAATCACAATAGAAGGAAACACTATATTGAATCTATACAAGTTAAGCAAGTACAACAAAGAATCTAACGCTGAAATGAATGACACATGCACACACCATAATGATGCCAATAACATGTTTGCACATTGCACAAGTCAATTACAAATTCAAGCACTCATACCCTACAGTAACGTTTCCCACTTCTTTTACAATTCCTAGTAAAGGTTTCAGATCTCTACCATGAAATTATTGCTTTTCTCAATGGAAGTATGTTGCCAATTTGTTATAAGAGACAGTACTTTAGGGAGCCAAACCAACTGTGACCCCAATAGATCCCAATGTGAAGTCTGGGGAAAAAGATGCTGAGTTGATAATCCTAGAATTATTGAATGTTAATTGGGAAACTTATTTACTTGAAAATAACCAGACCTGATATAACATTCGTCTTTGAGTGCTTAGTCAACTCATGCAAAGTCCTCTACAATCTCATTGGGAAGGTTTACAGATTTTAAAATTTCTTAAGCTCCTGGGTAAGGGCTACTGTTCAAGAAATAATCCATTGAACAACGTAGGATTGTCCTATGCTGATTGTGTTGTGACAAGTTGAAGTGCAGAGGGAGAGCATATAGCTATGGCTTATAGAGCATGTAAATGATATTGGTCAGGTCTCTCCAGCAAGAGAGTATTCTCTGGAATCAAGAACAGAATCAAATCATCTATCGTAATTAAGAGTGACCCCGGGGAGTTGATTAATACTAAATCTATTTTCTTATTTATAGATAACCTAGTATAAAATCCTCTATATTACAAGAGATTCTTATATGACAAGCCAATGCAGATGTTTTCTGAAAATAAAGCAGCCACGTATGTCTCCTCAAATCCAATTTCAATGAAAGAAATAAGCACATGAAAGTAGATTGTCATTTTGCTAGCTATTTACTGAGAAGTAAATGAGTTGAAATGGTTTATATAAATTCAGTAAAGCAATTAGATGTGTTTCCGGCTTTTGATGCAGAAACCAAGAGTTTTTTTTTTTATTTTAATTTTAGCATAGTAAAAAAATTATTGATAAAATATCACAGTGTAAAAAGTATTTAGGGAAATGACATAATTTAGAGAGTCGCAAGCGACATTTGCGATTCTCAAGTATCATCTACGACTCTCAAATTGCAAAATTATTGGATACAAGATTCAATAAATAAAGGAGAGAGAGAAAAAAACCCCAGAGGCACATCGAAACTCTGATAACGACACTATCGGTACCGTTGAAAAGATCTTAACAAGATGAATCCAATAACACCAAGGAAGGTCATTAACGGTAACCGAAGTGGGCCACATGAGCGGCCCAAAGGTAGGTGAGCCCTGACACCTTTGGACGGCTTGTGTGGCCCACACCGTTCATCGTTAGTAACCTTATTTGGTGTCATTGGATTCGTCTTATCAAGATTTTTTTTAAGGTACAAGTGGTGTCGTCATCAAAGCTTTTGTGTCTCTAGGGTCTTTTTTTTTTCTTTTTTATATTCTTTCTCCTCTCTCCTTATAATTTATGAAGAGATAGAAGAGAGAGAAAAGTAAAAAAAAATAGAGGACTCGAAGGCACACCGAAATCCTAATGATGACACCACCAATACCATAAAAAAGTCTCAACAAGACAAATCCAACAACACCAAAGAAGATCATAAACGAAGAACGGAATTGGCCACATGAATCGTCCAAAGGTGTCGGGGCTCACTTGTCTTTAGGCTACTCGTTTGGCCCACTCTGATCACCGTTGATGACCTTTCTTGGTGTTGTTGGATTCATCTCGTCGATATCTTTCTAACGGTACCGGTGGTGTCGTCATAGGAGTTTCGGTGTGCCTCCAAAGTCTTTCTTTCTTTTCTTTTTTTCTCTCCTCTCTCCTCTCTTTATTGAATCTTGTGTCCAACAATTTTACAATTTGAGAGAGTTGCTCTCCTCTCTCTTCTCTCTTTATTGAGTCTTGTGTCCAACAATTTTACAATTTGAGAGTCGCAGATAACACTTGCTACTAGCGAATCGCAGATAACACTTGCAACTCGCGAATCACATGTCATCTGCGACTCTCTAAACCATGTTATTTTTCTAAATATTTTTTGCACTACATTGTTATATCTTCTTCTTCTTTTTCACTATGCTAAAGTCCCAAAAAACTCTAGAAACCAAAACATTTAGATTTCATATATCTTTATGTGATTGTTTTAGACAAGGGAGAAACCTAATGCTAAAGCCAGCATGTCTATTTGGCTGGCTTGACCCGAACTGGAACCGGCTTCCAAAAAAATACTTTCCTAGCTAATATTGTAGGATTTGGGATCTAAATTATCAGGGAGTGGTTCTGAAATTTTGCTTTCTATAGGGGTAATTTTGTAAAAGTTGAGCATTCAACAGCAAGTTTAATTAGCTCGAGAGTACTGTGCTTTCATAATGTACTTACTGTCATCCCTTTTTAATTAATTTTTCCAATTTTCCCAACACCAAGGCCACTAACCTTAATTGCACACTACAATTATAAATAATATTGAAATGACTTGGGCAATGGTATGCCAGAAATTACCCCAAGTACAAATCATATATCCTTCTCCACAAGTGCCATCGTCTGTGAACAACACCGATTTCCTAGAAAGGAACAGATGTTTGAGATCAATGAAAACTGGAATGCAATTTACATTCTCACAGTTTCATAACCCATTGTTAACAAAGCAGAGATATGTTATACTGACACACCTTACCATCAATCTCTGCATAAATTGAGCTCGTTAACCACCAGAAAGGCCTCCGAACCTAATTTTAATGAAATAAAACCTTATAGATGAAACAACAGCCCATCCAAAACTCTAGCACCTGGCAACTTGTCACATGGTTCAAAGGAGAATCTGTAGAAAGCACTCACCCTAAACAGCTCATTACCCATAGAATCAGTTATGTAAGCAACAAAAGGGCGCCTTAGGCGAAGGAGCTGCGAGAAAAAAACAAGCATCAGCAACCTAAATGAGCAAGGCAACAATTTCAAGTATTTCAATTCCAAAATAAAGAAGAAACCGCAATAATTCTTCAACATACACACACACAAAAGGAACGTTCTTCGGAAGAAGTGAAATAAATACAACAAGGACTTCAATATATCCTCCAAGATGAAAGAAAACATAAAAAGACAGGAATCATATCAGAAATGCTGGCCAATCCATCTGAATTGTCCCCCAAAAAACCTCTGCTAAACAACCAATGAGGATAGTCCAAAGAGAGACCAAAAAAAATCCTAACCTACAACATTTGAGTGGAATCTTAAAAATTCCAAAATTAGACTTCACTACAAACACCACACTGAACAAGTGAATTCAGACCAAACGTGGCATATATTTTTAGGCTCTTACATTAACTTCTTCTCCCAACGCCCACCATATGCACTTGGAGGAAATTTTCTACTTTTCTGTCAATGTTCCCCACATACAACAAACACAGACAACATCTCCCAACCAATCAGCTTCTGCGAAAAACGACGACCCAAAATCTCTCTGCTATTTAGTTCTAAGAAAAATTGCCACCCCACTAATACAATACATTGAACATGCAACAGTATGTCTAATGCCCTAATTCATGAGTAGATGATGCAGCCAGAAAAATGTAGCATTGGCAGCATGTAAACCTAAATGGAATCTTTTAAGAAGATCGAAACACATGATTCCAAGACTATTAACTCATTATCTTGTTTCAACTTCATATACTGAATAAGTCAGCTAAATTAAGCTTTAAAATCAACTTAAACATTCTATCTAGTGAAACTTCATCAAACCATGCAGACACTGTTGTATTTCAATATAATCATATGCATGAAAGAGTATGATAGCAGCAGGTTTCATGCAACATACCAGCTTTCCTATAGGCACCTCTATAAACTAGCAGCTTTGGAGAAGCAAATTCAATCAGCATGAGGGCCACAATAGAGAGTTCAGAATTCTGATAGAACATGAAAAAATTCATGAAGGATACAAGGGGGAAAGGAAGAATACCTGTCTGGCAATTACATTACTTTGCTCACGTATAAAACCTACAGGCTACAAAAGAAGCATGGAATATTACAAATTTGATAAGAATTCAATTGTAAAACAATATTTTCTTATTAGATATAAATTTCATATTAAAAAATATAGAAGGAATTGTGATTATGATTACTTACTGACTTGGGGTAGCACACGTCTACTATTGCATAACGGTTCTCCTGCACTCATAATAATACAATTAGCAATATTGACAATTAAAAGCCAAAACAAACTATATCAAAAACAAACCTCATAGTCAGTTATGGCAATAAACAAACCTCATAGTCAGTTCCAAAATACAAGCATGCAAACATAACTCATCAATCATTATGGTAAAGACCTCATAAAATTAACCACAACGCAACAAGAGGACAGAAAAACAAGCAGGTTACCAACAATAGTCTTGAAAAACATTAAGATAAGAACCAATAGATAAATATAGATTCTGAGTAAATCAATAGCAAAGTACCAACCATTTAACTCATAAAATTACAGTCAGCATCTACAAAGCCAAATACTCCAACTATGATGGTAATAAAAACCATGCCTTATTTTTTTAATAACAATATGCATAGCTTCAATGACATTTGAAACAGCAACATTACCATTAGGACATGATGATATTATAAAGGCAGCATCAAAGCTCTATATGCAACATAAAAAATCACCGACCATCGGAAAAAAGTCAGAAATTTGCATGCAACCAATCAAATTACGGTTGTCTGATATTTGAATTAAAAAAAAACAGCAAATTATCCCATACATAAAAGTAGAAACGATCAGCATTGTGAAGTTAAATAATATAAAATACACAAGACAATACCTTGGCATTTTAAAAGCTTGAACCACAGAATCGTATGAGATTAATGCAAGAAGGTGGAAAGAAGCTAATGTAGAGAAAAATCACCTGCTCAAAACCAAGTACAAGATTTGCCCACTCTATATCCCTGGTAATAAGCAAATTGGACCTAGCCAGAAGAGGTGCTACCCGTGCCTATGAAACAAAGAAAGAGTTAGTCATCTACATACTCATTTCAATACTAAACTAAAAAAGGATCAATCTGCTTATGAGTATAAATCAACACAGAAGCATTACATATGCAATAAAAGAAGTAGCAGAAAAATCATCTCACCTCCTCAGGAAATCCTGGCTCAAAAAAGCCAGAAAGAGATTGACTGCGAGGAGGGTTTTCTGTAACAGTTGCATCAGAAAACCATTTTCCAACTGGGTGTGAATCATATACAGCAGCAGCAGCAGCCTTGCTCTTAACAATCTTTTTCTGGGTTGTTTTTCTCTTAGAAAATTTTTCCATTTCCTTATCAGCAACCCAGAGCTGCGCTAGAAACTTTCTACTCAAGTGAGGATCGGAGGTAACATTACTAGTATGTCCAAATCGGTGAGAAGCAATGGTATTTTTTATCCACGATTCAGTTTTGTAAGTCTTGGCAAACAAATGCAAACGCTTTGCCCAATTCATCTCTCACTCTCGCAGGGCAGTGCCGCCTGCGTATTAAATAATAATACACAAAAAATGAAATTGAAAAGGAACAGAAGACTTAAATTTCATTAAAAATATATTTAAAAAGAAAAAAACTGACTTCACAAGTGGGTTTGCTTCCTTGAGTTCTTCCTCCGTGTTCCCCTTCTTCAATTTTTCTCTCTTCTTCCCTCTGTTTCAGTTACAGTTTGTTACTGTGTAATTGCCTGTTTAATCCTGTAGTAACAGTATTTTTTAAAATAAAATTATTAAAAAATCTATTGACATTAATATATTAACACAATATTAAAATATAAAAATTAATTAATTATTTGATCCTATTATATATAATCTTATTATCAATTGAATACCAAACATATTGATTTTATCAATTTCACCTCGAATATTTTATTTGTGAGACGGAATTACCCCAACTTGCATTCTTCATTAGTGGTAGTCAACATATCCACCAAGTTCATAAGTGATTTTGTACATTCATGTTATCCCCTTCCATCTTGGCATGAAAAGAAGTTTCAATTTGAAATTGAAAATAAATTGTTCTATAATCTAGATATTTTAAGAACCTTTTTATACTTGAATTATATAGGTTCAACTAGTCTATTAATTTCTTAATTATGTGATTAAGTAACCTCCAACAAAATAGATTATAACCCAAAAAATCTGTATCTAAAAACCAAATTTATTGAAAAAAAATTGGACCCAAATATAATCTTGTATATAAGGACTCTAAGCATGTGAATAACACCACAAAGCTAGTTAATCTTCAATAAATTAGTATATTATCTTTATCCCTGCAAAGAAAGGTTGTTTTGCTAAAAAAAAAAACTCATATTTATTCTCCAACTTGCTACCTAAACTTACAACTCAAAAAATATAATATAGTATCCTACAACTAACACTAATGGATTCCTTTTGGGTTGCAAGCTAATGGACCTAAACTAGTAATCAGTTAATATAAGTTCAACATTGAAATAAACGCATGAACAATGTCTAATAGGCCAAAATAAACCCAAATTAAAAAAAAATTATTTAAAAATAAATAAATAAATAAATAAAATAGGATAATAATAACAGAGTCTTTATGCTAAAATTCCTTCATGTGGCCCAAATCTCTAATTTTCGTACATTCTTGGTAGATTTCAGTTATGACTTTAAACATATTGTTTTCTCTTGTCTGGATGAATTAATTGACGTACCATATATGGTTAGAAAATTTGAGACATCTAGTTTCCAGTCGAAGTTGAATCAAAACAACATTTCACTTGTAGCTCTAGATATGTCTCAAACAATACATGAAAGTTTAGTCTGACAGATTTGACAAGATTCATCTAGTAATTTTGATCCTTTAAAATAATATATCTCTGAACTTCATTTGATCTAAAAATTTATCATAATATAGTTTCATGTGTCTAGTATTTCCCTGTATATTTTTGGCTTGATTTGATGTACAGTTCGAGAGATATGTTTAATCTTGCAAAATTGGTTGGCAAACATCTTAAGGTCAAATTCGGACTTGACTTGATTCGTATCATCTTTCATTTCTTTAAAAAGATTTGATCTTGAATCTGTATCATGGAAAAAATCTTATAAGATTAACAAATCAGAACCAAGTCAAAGAATAGCATTATCATCAAAACCAAAAAGAATCTTGTTAGAAAACAAGGCCCCTGGATATACAAGCTTTCCTTTTCAATAATCTCGTTTTTTTAATTTCAGTTGCTCCTCATATATTTGCTTTGGTATCAAAGATACAAGAGTTATATGTCTTCCATTAATCTTAGATGAATGCATATTTATCACTTTATCATACATATCTCTCATATCATCTTGAAAATTTACAAGGCTAGGCACGGAAATTGAGAGAAAAAAAAGATCATCAATGTCAAACTGAGGGTTCTTGGATCCCATATGCCACCTAAAGAATGCTGTGAAGATCCAAACACCGTGATGAAAGTTAATGTTTGGCCATCAAAAAACAACACATGCACCATCCAAAAAGAGCAGATAACCACACATGACTGCTTGAACAATATGCATCATCCATTTTTAATATTAAATAATATTTTTTATATGTTAAAATTCCAAACTTTCCCTAATCTAACTCAATTATAGCAAAAAAAATCATAATAAAAAGACTAAACATAATTTGATAAAAAAAACAATGCAGTCATTTTATTGAGCTAATAAAAGGAAAAAGTTAAAACAATCCTTACATGTCATTTCAATATTTTTTTTCTTTAAATAATATGTTAGTCATTTTGCTATAAAAAAACAATAAAAATATCTTCTTACCCCATTGCCCAGGCCCATTGTTTTTGTTAAGAATGGTTATAGTAAAAATTACTAAAATAATTCATCTACTCCTTTTAGTTCTTTTAATAATTTAGTAATGCCTAGAAAGGTACAATTATTTATAAATAAATAAATATTTTACCATATCAATATTTTGTACAATGATCTTATTGAAACATTATATCAATTAATATATTTGTTTTTATTGTTATTTTTGTATATTTAAATAGAAATATTAACAAATCAATACTTATAAAAAATGCTTATTGATCTAAATTCTAAAGTTTATATACAAAAGTATTAACTTCTGAATTATTTTTTTATAGTTCAAAACATATTTTATATTATACTTATTCAATCCAAACATACGCTTTTGTCAGCTAATATTGGTTGAAATAAATTAAGAAAAAATAATCATTATACCAATTAAGAACTTTTGTAATGACTTTTTTTAGTTATAATTATTAATATTATTTCTTTCTTATTATTAAAACAATTAAAAGGTACGCGATCAGTTTAACTATTTATATAAACAATAAACCGAGCTAATAAATATTTTTATTTGTTTGATTAACAACTTCATGATATAACTAAATGGCTAATGCATGGGAGTTGGGTGGATTGTCGAGGTCGCGAGCTAAACCTTCAATTTAAATTATAAGTTTTTTTATTGAATTTTATCTTTCTATACGCAGAGAAAGATAAAAATCACGTTGAAATAATTCTTACACGATTTAATTTAAAATTCAAGTTAAAAAGATAATCAGATTAGAATTTTTCAAAGTTTAAACTGATATATCAAGTCTCATGACAATTTCAAAAAAATTCCAACAACTTAATTTTTATTATTTTTGGTTCTTGATACAAGCAACCACTATCAATACAATACTCCTTTCTAACCATAAAACATACTTTTTTTTTTTTATTTTCCTCTCTATTCATCAAATATACGTTAATTCACATTCTTTTTACTCTCAATGCTAATAATTTATCATGAAAGTTTATTAATGATGTTTATTTCAAATCCTATAAACGACTAGAAGGAAGCTCATGGAAAAGCGTAGAATGGAATTGTTTAGGCTCTATC
>Ga0325411_1007889_pt1 | contig 11580 bp, 3 predicted proteins | sample PopdelMetagenome_13_FD_206181 | JGI IMG/M metagenome (GOLD analysis project Ga0325411, IMG submission 206181) | Populus deltoides microbial communities from Bellville, Georgia, United States - Xylem-PdIQD-R4 | ecosystem: Host-associated > Plants > Phyllosphere > Stem > Wood/Secondary xylem...
CCTATAGTTTAGTTGTTTTTATACTTACCATTCGAGTTTTTAAAAATTATAGTTTACATCTTAAATGTTGTTATGCACATAACAATTTATATCCTAGACTATTCTATAGTTTAGTTTATTTTACACTTACTAATGATATAAACTGTAATTTATAAAACACAGAAGATAAATGTAAAAATTACTAAACTATCAAATTTTCATGGTAATATTTTCTATAATAAATTAACCAAAGTAATAACAATAGGGTTTGATTGATGAAAACACAATGCAAATAATGAATAGAGACTTAATAAATTACATTATTATACAATTGTTATAATTGTTATTCTTTTGATGGAAACATATATTTTTATAGTATATAAACAATTTTTAATTTATAAAGCGAGTTAAGTTCAATTTCACAAGAACATACCATGGGACCATTCATGATGGGCATTTCCATATCCATTAAAATAAGATCAAAGGAAGCTCCATTGATATGAAGATCAACGGCTTCTTTTCCATTTTTGGCTTCTTGAACTTTTAGCCCAAGACTTGTCACAAGCATCCTATGGACCATTCGAACGACGGTATTATCATCGACAACAAGCACAGTGAAACTGTTTTTGCCTTCATTATTGTTCTCTTCTCCACCAGCCATTACTTTGTTCCTCATTATTGAACTTTGCAAGCTACACATACCTGTTTCAAAAACCATTTTCATGTTTTTCTCCTTTTATAGATAAATAAAAAAATTACGGATGTATCAGAAATTCATATTGAACAACAATAAGCAAAATAAATATGAAAGCTGGCTAAAAGCAATACCTAGCAGTAAATAAATTTGACTAATCAACCTAGTGATTCCCTGATTCGTGACCTAGGCTAGACTGGATTTCATGTCGAACTAGATGGGAGTTAACTTTGTCAAACAAGGTCAACTTGCAACTTATATTGACTTTTATAATACTTTTAAAACGACGTCGTTTCAAGAGTTGTCTAAATGATATCATTTTAAATTGATTGAGATCAACTTGGGTTGAATCGCTAATTGACTTGCTCAACTCATGATCCGAGCAAGGTTTTATAACCATGCTTCAAATACAAAACTATAAAAAAAGTGGCATCTTTGCTACAAATAAGTAACCCAATTTTTTTTACCCATAATCTCAATTTCATATTTGAAATATCCTATGTCTTCTATTATACCATTTCTATCTTAGACTCTTCATTTGTTGAAAAAAATAAAAATCTACTCATAATGGAGCTATTCTTAAAAAATCCAAAAAAAACAAGAAAAGTATAAGATTATATTATATTCCTTTTTATTCAAAACTATATATATATATATATATATATATATATATATATATATATATGCCGTAATGAATAAAACATATAGTTTTCTATGTATTTTAAAAGTTTATTTATAAGGATTTTGGTCATAACATCTAAGTTTGTGACATAAGGAAAAAAGATTCATAGAAAAATTATTTATAAGATTTAATATTCTAAAACATATAATAATGATGAATTTAAGAGTTAATTTTAACCTATAAAATATATTTTTCTCTATAAATTAAATAAAAATATATATAATATTCAATATTTTAATAAAGCCTAAGTTGGTCCTTAATGAAAACAAATATATTATTCACCATATGACTAATATTCAAAATGAGATCATAAATCTAGAAAATAAAGCTCGCACCTCATACATTTTCTTTTATTTTTTGTATATTATATAAAAAAATAACAAAAAATTCAACAACAATAATAAAAGCATTAACAAACATCAATAATAAGATCCCTCAGATGATATACATATATATATATATATATATATATATATATATATATATATATATTTTACATTAAGGACATTCAAGTCATCTACATGAAATCTATTCAACCTCTTGACTGATCTCACTCGCATCTACACCCTATGATAACTAATTACATATACAATTAAAAGCACTTCTAAAACAAACAATATTAAATATAATAATTTTAACACATTTCACATGAAGGATCACTAATAGCACAAATTATTGGTAAATATCTAGTACTTTTAAAAGGATTAAAAAAAACAAAATCAAAGAATAAACATTTGGTAATACACAGGTAACAAAATTACCTTAGAAAAAAAGAATCCAAGGAGGCTTAATTTCTTCTATTGCACTTCTTGCTTTCATAACTGGAATTATATAGGCTTAAAAAGATGAAAGCCCCCTCATTTTGAAATTCAACAAGGAGTTTCTGTGATTGATTGAGGACTAACTAGTAGTTAGATTTGTAGTTTGTCATTTAGTTACCAACTGTCAATATAAGGTAAAAACATAAGAAAAGGTTACTACAACGTGTAAAGTGGAATTCATTAACTTCAATCTTTTTTTTTTGTTATAAATATTTTGAGATTCAAAAATCTAAAAAAATCTAGCTTTTTCGATAACTACAAAAAGTGTTATTAATGTCATTATCTCAAAAAATGCATAATAATAAAGTATTCTAGATATTTATGCATATGTATAATTTAGTTTGTGGATTCTAAGATACCTTTGCACTTGTATTAGATACGATCGGATACATAATACTAAAGTTGTCTTTGTTCTTTATTAAATTGGCTCTTAGATACAAAACTTGGTTTTGGAGTTGGGATGCTCACATGTTGATGAAAATGTTTAACTCCCTTGATACTAAAAAGAGAATTATTTTATTTTAGGTATTGAGCATTTATTGTTTTAGATATTAACGGGTAATTAAAGAAGAAAATTTATATTCCAATTGATTAGAGTATTTTTCTTTTCTTTTCTTTTTTATACGTACAAAATTATAGTTTCTCACCATTTTTTTTTGGTTTACAATAATGTGCTTTTTAAAAGCTTGTTTATCTATTTAGATTTGTGTTATGATCATAAAACTCATAAAAAAAGATGGTGTTTTTGTCATGATTTTGGTTCGATTTTTCTTTGATTGTGTTTGAGTTTCATAATCCAATTCCCCCCTAATAAAAATCTTTTTTACTTGAAAAAAATTGTAAAACAGATAAATTAATAAAATCACGCTTTTACTCTGATTTTCAATATTTTTCTCAAATTTTAATTATTTTTCATAGTTTTTAAATATTGTTTTTGGGCAAGTAGGCCAATTTAGGTTAATTTGTCAAACTCACAATTTGGATCATGGACTCAATTAACTTTAATAACCTTTTTCTTGAAATTTATTTTTTATTTTGATAGAAAAATTTTATGTTTACAATAAAAAACTGAATAAAATAAAAATAATAATAATGATGAGTTGCACAAAAAAATGCTTTCTAATCTAAAAAAATATTTTTATGATCTCATTCCAAACAAAAGTACAAATTGAATAGTATTAAATGAAATAATATCTATATATATAATTAATTAGTTTAGAAATATAATAAAATAATATATCAAATATATTTTCAATTAATAATTTTTTTAAAATAACATATGAAGTCTTTAGAAAATGAGAAAAAATCCAGGCTAGGCGCATTGACTTGGGTGTCCCAACACTTGGACCTTTAAAAATAAGCCAAAGCATATGAGCATAGTAGCTTAGGCCAACGGGTTTGGGTTTTTCCTTTTCTTTTCCATATTAGACGAATGACACATCGTCCATCCAATTTTTTTAAAAGAATAAGATGATACATAATCTATTGCGATAGACGATACATTGTCTCTGGTTCATTTCTGGGCACTTCAGCTGGCCAGAAAGTCAAGCTATCAACTTCTTGAATAAAAAAACCTATTTTCCAACAATTTTTTCACTTGAAAATACTTAATAAATACTCAAGAGGCCTTTTAGAAACCCATTCATGGTCTTAAATTTGAAAAATATTGATCCCATAATGCAAAATCAACCTAAATTCAAAAACTTCTTGAGCTCCAATCTATTTTTTTAAGCAAGATGGAGGTCAAAGAATATCTAAATGTAACTTCTCTTCTTGAAAGGAACTCGTTGATACTACAAACGATTTTTTTTATGGCTAAAAAGGACTAACTAACAACTTTCTCTCTTCTTCACTATTTTCTAGTGACTCTCTTTTCTCTCTCAAATCAAGGCAAAGATGTGAACATAATAAAGTCTTGGCTATAACATTTGATCTCTAAACTAAAAGGACTAAAAAGGAACTTTAAAAATTTCTAAGGCTAAATTTAGCAAAAAATGGATCGATTTTATTTTTATTTTTATAATAGGCTGCCATTTTTCTTCTTCTTGAATTTTGGTCCCCTACATTTTAATCTCATGTAAACAATAAAAATAAATAGATTTTCACAAAATTGAGAAAAAACTCATCTGTAGAACTTTTTATAGGATTACGATAGCCCTACAAAAAGCGAGAAGGAGCAAATTATAAATATCAACTCCTAATAAATACAATGTTAAAAGACAAAATAAAAAGAATTAACAAAAAAAGAGGGAAAAAAAAAGAATATCACCATGTGAATCCACAATGATCTCATCAATAGTAAATTCATGAACTCTTTTACATTTTTGTTAATATATTTTTGCAATAATGTGGTGGTGGTTGAGGTGGTAATAATGGTAAAAATAGTTAATATAAAATGAATAAAAGTAATGTCATTTTAAAAAATTCATCCCTGGTCTTTATTTTTACTTAACAAAAAGATCACAAATCTCAAATCTAAAAATAAAAACTCCCCGAGCCAAAAACAAAATTCAAAAAATCCCAAAACTTTTCCCTCCCTAAAAATTTCTTACCCCATCCTCCACCATGTTAATACTTAACTTCTTAATCCCTTAATGCTAAGAAAATTAATAAAAATAATATATCATTTAAAAAAATTCACCTCATTCCTTATTTTTACTTGACAAAAGATCACAAATCCCAAATCTCAAAACAATAACTCCTGGAGCCAAAAACAAAATCACAAATCCCCAAACTCCTCCCTCCCTAACAATTTCTTGCCCCATCCTTTATTATATTCATACTTAACTCTTTAATCCTTTAATTTTCTACCTCCTCCCATAAAAAAAAAATATTGTTAAAAAGGGGTTAAATGTTGTTAATATTTTATCCTCTTTAACCTAAATTAGACACAACCTTGAGATTAGAGTTGGTTTTGGTATAAGATAAAAACAAATTAGAAAAAATATCAAAGATAAAAGATTTAGTTAAAGGTGTGTCTGATTTTGGATTAAAAAATGTTAAATGTTAAGGGTCAATATTTAATTTCTTTAACCTTGTTTAAGAAGTTTTTTGAGTAGGGGAAAAAGTTTTTTGACGTTAAATGTTAAGGCATGTTTGGTCAGGCACCACTAGCCAAATGATCACTCTTCTATCTGGCTTAACCTTTTTTTTTCCGTCATTTACAAGCCTTCTCATAAGTATATTACATTGCACACATGGCTTTGCAAATAGAAATGCTTGCTTGTTGAATAATTAAGGTATGTTAAATGAGGAAAGTGAAAGTTTTTTGGATTTGAAACTTGTACAAACATATCATTATCATTATTAAGATTCAAACCGGAGACTGTTTAGTCATTAAGATTCTAATATCATGTTACAAAACAATCTTAACTCAAAAATTTAAACTGTTAGGTGGACTCCGATAATAATTTTATATTATTCTCTAACATGTTTTTCATACTTTTAATTTATATGGTTTGCAAATAAGGAAACTTTCATATATCACTATTTTCTTTCATAGATAGATGGCTATTACATAAATTTATTTTTATGTAGAGTTTATATATCTCTACGTACCTAATGACATGAAAGTTTGAAACAAAGTCTCACTAGACCAAAACCTCACAACTAATCATGCTACCTAGGTAACCTCTCATTACTCAACTGGGTCTTGTCTACATAAGGCAGGTGGATTAGTTGTTGTTGGATTTTGGAAGGAAGGAGGCAATCTTGGCTATAGTCATTGGCTTCGCAACACAGTAGTCTAGGCCTGCTTCCATGAAATCTTTGTGGATAGAATCAGAAGTATGAGATGTGACGCCAACAATGATGCTCTTCACACCCATTGCTCGAAGCTCCCTTGTCGCCTATTATACATGGTGGTTTGTAAATCATTAAACTAAGTAATAAATAAATAAACAAAAAGCATATATAATATAATCGTAATTGAGTTTACTTATATGAATAATCAAAATAAATTGATTTAAAAACTCCTCATTTTCACCTTTCTTAATTCATAAAAAATAGCTTTATATTTTCAATTTGGTCATGTGATCACCAATTATTAAAATTAAAAACTTATATCTTCACTACTTGAATTATTTTCACCAACCCCACTTTTCTCATTGAAAAATCTTTTTTTTTAATAATTCAATTGTATTTAATTTGCTGAAATTGAATATGTATTTATAAATATAATAAATGAGAAATTACCCTTATCATCCTATAATTTAGTTGTTTTCATACTTACCATTTGAGTTTTTAAAAATTATAGTTTGCATCTTAAATGTTGTTATGCACATAACAATTTATATCCTAGACTATTCTATAGTTTAGTTTATTCTACACTCACCAAGGATATAAACTGTAATTTTATAAAACTCAGAAGAAAAGTGTAAAAATGAGTAAACTATAGAATGTTCATGGTTGTATTTTCTATAATAAATTGGCCAAAATAATATCAATAAGGTTTGATTGATGAAAATAGAATGCAAATAATGGATTGAGACTTAATAAATTACATTATTATACAATTGCAATAATTGTTATTATTTTGATGGAAACATATATTTTTATAGTATATAAACAATTTTTAATTTATAAAGCGAGTTAAGTTCAATTTCACAAGAACATACCGTGGGACCATTCATGATGGGCATTTCCATATCCATTAAAATAAGATCAAAGGAAGCTCCATTGATATGAAGATCAACAGCTTCTTTTCCATTTTTGGCTTCTTGAACTTTCAGCCCAAGACCTGTCACAAGCATCCTATGGACCATTCGAATGACAGTATCATCATCGACAACAAGCACAGAAAAACTGTTTTTACCACCATTATCGTTCTCTGCTCCACCAGCCATTACTTTGTTTCTTATTATTGAACTTTGCAAGCTACACATACCTGTTTCAAAAACCATTTTCATGTTTTTCTTCTTTTATTGATATAAAATTTATTGATGTATCAGAAATTTATTGTGAGTAACCATAAGCAAAATAAATATGAAAGCTAGCCACAAGCAATACATAGCAGTAAACATCAAATTAGTATTATAAAACCCACCCAACTTGACGAATCAAATTAATGATCCGCTAGTCCATGACCTGGTCTAGATTGGGTTTCATATTGAATTGTATTGGAGTTGACTCAGTCAAATAAGATCAACACGTAATCTAGATTGACTTTTATAACACTTTCAAAATGACATCGTTCAAAGATGTTTTTAAATGACATCGTTTTGGATTGATTGAGATCAACTTGGACTGATTCACTATTTAATCCGCTCAACCCATGATCTGAGCAAGGTTTTATAACCATGCTTCAAAAACAAAAATATAAGAAAAAAAAATGTTGTCTTTGCTTCAAATAAGTAACCTAATTTTTCTTACTTACTATCTCAATTTCATCATTGAAATATATAATGTCTTCTACCATACCTTTTATATCTTAGACTCTTCATTTGTTGAAAAAATAAAAATCTATTCATAATGGAGCTATTATTGAAAAACCCAAAAAACAAAACATATAAAAGTATAAGATTATATTTTATTCCTTTTTAAGCAAAACTAGTTTTATATATATATATATATTAAAATCAATTTTGATGACGTGCCATAATGAATAAAACATAGATTTCTCTATGTATTCTAAAAGGTTATTTATTAGGATTTTGGTCATAATATCTAAGTTTATGACATAAGAAAAAAAGATTCTTAGAAAAATTATTTATAAGATTTAATATTCTAAAACATATATTAATTATGAATTTACAAGTTAATTTTAACCTATAAAATAAAATTTTCTCTGCAAAATAAACAAAAATATATATAATATTCCATATTTTAATAAAGCCAAAGTTGGTCCGTAATGAAAACATATATATTATTCACCATATGACTAATATTCAAAATAAGACCATAAATCTAGAAAATAAAGCTCACACATCATACCTTTTCTTTTATTGTTTTTTTGTATATTATATAAAAAAACATTAAAAAAGAATACAACAACAACAATAATAAAAAAAATTAACATACAACAATAATAAGATTGCTCAAATGCAATATTTAATCTTTTAACATGAAAAACATTCAAGTCACCTACATAAAATATATCTAAACTCCTAACTAATATCACTCGCATCCACACCCGATAATAGCTAATTAAATATATAAGTAAAAGCATTTCTAAAACAAACAATATTAAATACAACAATTTTAACACATTTCATTGAATGATCACTGATAACATAAATTATAAGTTAATATCTAATATTTTGAAAAGGATTAAAAAAAATCAAAGACTAAACATTTGATGACACTCAGGTAACAAAATTACCTAAAAAAGAGTCCAAAGAGGATTGATTTCTTCTGTGCCACTTCTTGCTTTCATAACTGGGATTATATAGGTTTATAAAGGTGATAGCCCTCTCATTTTGAAATTCAAAAAGGAGTTTTTGAGATTGAATAAAGACTAATTACTAGTCAGATTCACAGTTTCTCACTTAGTTACCAGTTGGCAATACAAGGTAAAAAGAAATGAAAAGGTTACTGCAACGTGTAAAGTGGAATTCATAAACTTAAAATTTTTCTTTTGTTATAAATATTTTGAGATTCAAAAATCTAAAAAAAATCTAGCTTTTTCTACAACTACAAAAGGTGTTATTAATGTCATTATCTCAAAAGATGCATATTAATGAAGTTTTCTAGCTATTTATGAATATGCATAATCTAGTTTGTGGATTCTAGCATACCTTTTACAGTTGTATTAGATATGATGAGATATAGGATACTAAAGTTGTTTTTGTTCTTTACCAAATTGGCTCTTAGATACAAAATTAGGTTTTGCGGTTGAGGTGCTCACACGTTGATGAAAATGTTTAACTTCCTTGAAACCAAAAAGAGAAGTATTTTGTTTTATGTATTGATTGTTTTAATATGCATGCATGCATGTATGTATGTATGTATATGTGCGTGTATGTATATATTTCTAGTCAACAAATTAATTATTTTATTTTTTTACTATCCATTTAAAATAAAAAAAACAAGAAACAATTATTAAAAAAAATATGAAAAAGAGTTATGATATCAAATATACCTTTAAGTTCGAGCATTTATTGTTTTAAATATTATTAGGTAATTGAATAAGAGAATTTATATTATAATTGATTGTTTTTTTTAGGTATAAAATTATAGTTTGTCACCATTTCTTTTTCTTTATGGTTTACATTAATGTGCTCCTTCAAAGTTTGTTTATCTATTTAGATTTGTGTTATAATCATAAGACTCATCAAAAGGAAAGGTGTTTTTGTCATGAATTTTGTTTGATTATTCTTTGATTGTGTTTGGTTTCTCAATCCAATGCCCCCTAATAATTTTTTTCTTGAATTTTTTTTTAAAATCCTTTTTTAACTCTAATTTCGATAATTTTTTCAAATTTTAATTATTTTTCATAGTTTTTAAATATTTTATTAGGAAAGCAAGCATAATAAATAAATAATAAGAAATGTACAAATAAGGGTGAAATTGAAAGACATAATGAGAAAAAAGGAGTGATTGGCCAAAAAGAACAAAATAAACATCCAAAGACTAAACTGAAAAAAGTAGAGGAATGAGAGAGATGTGAAAATATGTAATTAGGAACTAAATTGAAACAATACTTGAGAAATAGGAGTAATTGGTCAAGAAAATAAAGAATTCAAAGACTAAATTAGAAAAGGCAATGAACTTGAATGATTAATTTAAAATAACTAAAACTCATCATTTTAAGTAGAAAGACTCTATTTGACAAGTGAAAGAAACAATATTGTTTTGGAAAATAAATAAAATACACCAAAATGATGTCGTTTTGGTGCATGCACCACCAGCCATACTCTTCAATCTTTTTTTATAGAAACCACCCTCTACCACCTTTAAAGCATTGCACTTTATCCTCTTGTCCATGTTTCCTAACACAACAAAAACACCACACACCCTTCCCTTCCCTGACATCTTCTCTCTCACCACCCTTCACCCTATATCAAAAAGACTCATGAAACTAATGTAAAATGAGACTTAAGTAGGTCACTCAATCAAGCTTTTTTGAAAACCCTGCAGCACTAACATCACCACCCTCTCAACCACCACTAACAATTGTAGTAACTATTCCTTGCCTGTAACCACCCTTGAGGCAAATCCAATCTATTTTCCTTCTTTTCTTCTTCTTCCCATAGGTTGCACAAGTTTATCGTTCAAAAATAAAAACAATGCACATGTTACTATTAATGCATTGTCACTACTTATTCATGCATTTTATTTTATTTTTATCAACTTCACATCCGTGTGAGCTTTGTTTTGTAAAACGGTGCCTTTTCCTTTTCACATATGCATATGTGTGTAAAAAATCATTTTCAAAAGAAGGTTATTACTCAAAATGCAAAATAATATACATTTCACTATCCATACATGGTCACTATTAATTCATACATTTTTTTTCTTTTTATCAGCTTTGTATTCACGTTAATCTCATTTTTTTAAATTGTGTTTTCATATTTTATGTATGATAATGTATAAATACTTATTTTAAAAAAATATAAAAATAATGTTGACGAGTTTTCGTTAAGTTAGCACCATATTTTCATTAAGCATGGATTTTAACAGTTAGGTCAACATGTCTCATAGTTTTTAGAGACTGACATAGGCCTTGTGCAAATATTCTTAACCTTAAAATAAGTGCAATAATGAGTTGATGAGTTTTTATTGAGTTAATGTCATGTTTTGATAAAACTTGAGTTTTACTAGTTAAGTTAACATGTCTTTTAGTTTCATTGACTGAAGTAGGTCTAGCACAATATTTTCAATCTTAAGACAAATTCAATAATGAGATGACAAGTTTTCCTAAAACTAGGGACCAACGTAGGTTTAATACAATACTAGTTTCATCTTATTTACAAGAATTCGTTGAGTTGTGAGACTCTTGATCCATGGCATGATACTAAATCAATGATCATCCATCAATAATAAATAACTTGCGAATAAGTTCATAAAATAATAAGATATTTAATGACATACATGAAATGAATTTAGAAAAACTCATAGCTAATGTAACCTTTCCTTTTAAAGGATGTGATAAGGATGATTTTTTATCTTTTCTTAATCAATATTTTACTTGAATCTCTAGAACTGATTAATACTTTAGAATTTGTAGTCTTCTTAAAGAGGTGAATCTGATTTTTTTAAAAAATATCTTCAATGGCCATTTTAGAGTCCCTCTCGCGTTGCATGTAGCGACACATGGTATGAAGCAAAAATTCTGAAGAAAAAAATATTAAGTAAGATTTAAAGGTGAAGTGTTAAAAGGTTTGGCACATGTTGGAAATATTATGGATAATAATGGCTCCTAATAATTGTTAAATAAAGTTTAGATTAATATAATTCTAAAAATA
>Ga0325411_1007890_pt1 | contig 11580 bp, 4 predicted proteins | sample PopdelMetagenome_13_FD_206181 | JGI IMG/M metagenome (GOLD analysis project Ga0325411, IMG submission 206181) | Populus deltoides microbial communities from Bellville, Georgia, United States - Xylem-PdIQD-R4 | ecosystem: Host-associated > Plants > Phyllosphere > Stem > Wood/Secondary xylem...
TTGTAGCATCATCAAGTTTATGTGGTCCGGGGTTGAACCAAAAGTGATTTTTGAAGTTCAATGTCACCATGATTTTTAATCCATGTGTTTGCAACATTGTTACGTCCGCTTGGTTTCATGATATCAATGCAAAATATATTTCATAATTTACCTTTGGTGTAAAAGTTGATCTGCTTCCTGTTAATTCTGTGTGTGTAAAACAATGAGAGAAAACTCAAGACCTGTTGGTTTACTATAACCATGTTTCATAGCTTGGGGTCGGTTTTTCATATTAGATCAACCTTCTCAAAATGCTCAATTGAACTGCCTATAGAAAGTAACATTTGTAAATGCTGGATTGAGCTAAACTTTTCTTCCATTCTCACCCTGCTTGTAATTTGTAGGTGTTTGTTTGTATGATCTCATGAATAATATTTTGTCCTATCTTTTTAATTAAATTTGATATCTTGGTATATCATCCTCCAATTATAACGCTTATATAATTGCATCCTTTTCTTTTCCATAATTGTTTGCCTTGTAGTTGAGAAGCTAGTAAATGTGAGGAAATAAATTGATGACAAGTTAACTTGTGGTCAGTTCTCACAAGTCAAGGTCACATTCTAGTGTTCATATGTTGTTTATTTTCCTTATCGTGTGTTCCTGGTTTCTGTTGAATGAAAAACAGAAATATATGAGTGGGTTTTATTTGTTTGAGATTTTTCCAACATATTTCTCGTCTCCTCATCTTTAATGTTAGGGAATATGTTCAGCTTACTAGGTTAAATTTATATTTGAAGTCATCATATATGCACTTTTCCCTTTCTATGTTTTGCAAGATTGTCTACATGTTTGGTGACAGTACCTGGTGTTGCTAAGGGAAAAAAAGTTTTCTTCTTCTATACTGTTTTATTTTCAATTAACTTCACTACCCTGGTGTTGTAGTTATACACTTTAAAGAAGTTAATTAATATCATAGGTTTTTCAGTACGGCTTCCTTTTTTTATTTCTAGTTTTGGAAACGGTCTATTCTTGAGTGTTTTATACATCCTTGAATAAGTTGTTTGGTGCCTCCTGTATGTTGGGGGCCATTAAACTGTTGTAATTACCATACCTATCATTTCTCAACTACTGGCCTGGTTTGCTAATTGATGCTTCATTGATTGGATCTTGCAGATCGATCTTGGTTTTGCTGTGAACAGAAGTCCCAGGTCACAAATGGCATTTGCAATTGGAGCATCCCCTCCAGGATTGTGGTCTAGGGAGCACTCTGTTTGCGCTCTGCTTTTGCAATTTGAGCACTCTGTTTTTTATTTTTGGTTCTTGTCAATTTGCGCTCTGCTTTTGCAATTTGAGCACTCTGTTTTTTATTTTTGGTTCTTGTCAATTTGCGCTCTGCTTTTGCAATTTGATCACAAAATTTGAAGCATCAGGTGCTTGCCTTTTTTTAGATTTTGCTGTACCGAATTTGTGGTAGTGCTGGAGTTTTCTACTTTTCTTCGCCTGGAAACAAGATTATATATTATTTGGGAACTTGCATGATCCGCATGCTGGAAAATGAAGGCATAAAACTTTCGTCTTGTTTGAGTTTCGTTGTTCCCTATTTGCGACCTCTAACATTAAGGCAAGGTGAATTAAACCCTGTTGGAAATTCATAAATGAGTTCTGGCTAGGAATTCGAAGAGATTAAGTGCTTAATCAAGCCTCTTTCTGTATTTTGTTCCATCTTTTCCTAAAAAACCAAACACAGCATGCTACGAGTTCTATCGTAGTGTACCACGTACACATATTTGTAACCGTGTGTTTGGTGTTTTTTAGAGGTACAATATTCTTTAAGCATAAATTATATCTCTAAAAGATATGCTTTTTATTATATATATATATAAAGCATAAGCTACCTCCCTTTTAAACACATTTAGCGTGAAACAAACGCAGGTTACATAATTTTCGATTTATCTAATAAAATATATCAATTTAAAGATTTGACCAGCCTCTTAAATCATATCAAAAGAAAAATGTGTTTTTTGTAATAAAAATTATTTGCAAATCAATATATACGTTAATAAATATGGTATGTAGTTGTTTTTCAAAATGATTGTTTTTGTTTTTTAAAGTGTTTTTTACTTGGAAATGTATCAAAATAATATTTTTTATTTTAAAAAAATTATTTTTAATATTAGCACATCAAAATAATCTAAAAACACTAAAAATATATATTAATTTAAAATAAAAAAAATAAAAAAAATAAAATTTTTAAAATACAATAACAAACAAACATCCATCATCAGAGGCACCAATGTTTTGCTTTGATAGTTTTCAAATGGAGGGATAAGCGAGATCTGAAAGGCATTATAGTATAAACCAAACTTTAATTTTTTGTCTTATCATCAATGAAGAATAATATCAGGGGAAAACTTTTGCCAACATGTCATTGGGCAAATCTCATAAAGCACACCACAACGTGTTCTTGCAAATCTTCTTATCCCCAACAAATCCTAAGACTTCCTATTTCGAGCTGCCTTCCCTGCTGAATTCAGTTTTTTTCTTAAAAAAACATAATATTAAAATAATAATTTTTTAAAAAATTATTTTTTAAAAAAATACTTTTAAAATGTAAAAATAAATAAATCACTCAATGATATTCGCATAGTTATTATTATAATCAAACCGACTTGCTCTTTAAAATTTTTAACATCAAGCATCGCATTAGAATTTTTATCGCTATTTATAGTTTGATTCTAAATAGTGTTTCATAAAAATTTAAAAAAAAATTCACTTTATTTTTTTAGTCGCTTTAATATACTAATGAAAAAATAATTTTAAAAAAATAAAAATATTATTATAATATATTTCTTTCTTTTTTTCTCGTTTAATTTCGCTTTGTCTTTGTTTTAGATCTTGCCCATTCCTTAGCTTCCCTTGGAGCTGGAGGCTATGTAACAACTGGATCCTACTCTGCAACTTTAAAGCTTAAAGCCCTTTTTTTCTTAAAACCGAGAAAAAAAAACCATTCTCTCCAAGACAGCTGTTAACCACAGAAATGAAGGCCCCTCTGGTCAATTAAAAGTCCATACTCCCTTGGTAGCATTTCAAGTTTCTCCGACAAGTCAAATCTCAAAAGGAAAAAAAAATGGATGAGGAGTACCGAATGTGCGGCCCCGATTCTTTTATCACTTGACTCGAGAATTTTATCTTCGAACTTCAAAGTTAAAAAGCCAAGAAACATACCGGAGAACAAGGGTGGGGTGGGGTGGTGCATAGGAGGATCATCGATTTGCATTATGTTTTTAAAAAATATTTTTTATTTAAAAATATATTAAAATGATTTTTTATTTTTAAAAGATATTGTGTGCCCACTAAATTAGTGATAAATCCAATTACTTTTCCTGCCCAAGATCACATCCCATGAAAAGTCTAGATTCAATTTAAAGTTTTTTATTAGTCATCATACCTAGTTATGTGTGCTAACTATATATATATATATATATTATAAAATGATGGCTCCTGAATCTTGTAGTATATTATAGGTTGCATGTGTCGCGTTTAAGCATATAACATGCTTAAGATAGTTACATCACTAGTAAAACCTACTCTTAAACGAGCTTTCGATGGTTTATGAGCAATGCTATTTCGCAAGGAAAAAACAACACCGTAAAGATCGTGAGTCACCAAATCATGTCCCTATTCTACACTTACAATTTTCTTAAATCACTTGTTTGGTTCCTTTCATGTAAATATTACTTACTAATTTATAGGTTTGTGTTATGTTGCACCTTAAATAAAAAAAATTGAATATAAAAAAAATATCTAGGTCTAAAAAAATTTTCATCGTTAATATTAAACTTAATCTAACAAGTCAACTTTAAAATCTCTTGACTTTACTCCTTACTTAGCTCATATTTAAAATTAAATCGTATAGGAGTTATCCCAACATGACCTCGTCAACTTGGTAGGTCAAAAGACAACCTGGAAAACCTATAAAACACATGGTTTGGCTTTAAAAAAAAAATCAAGATGAATTTTTATTTTTATTTTGAGATGTTGATATATTGGATTTGGGTGATAGACTAACTGAGTTTAACAAACTTGTTTGTTTAAAATTATTTTTACTTAATTATATGATAACAAAAATAGATACTTATAAAATCAAGCACAAAAAAATATTAGAACATTTGTATGAGACTACGACAATATTATAGAATACAAATTGAAACAATTTATAAAGATAAATTCAAAATCAAGCAAATATTGAATGATAAAATTAAAAAAAACAAAAAAAAAAGTAGAGGGCATGCGAAAAAAAGAAGAAGTCTTATCATTCACTATTCATATAAACAATGAAGGTGTTGAGTTGAAATTTCAATTCTTTTAGGCCCCATTTGTTTTATGAAAAGTGATTTTTTAAAAATTTTCATGTATTTGTTTACCTTTAGAAAAACTGATCAATGGATAATATTTTTTAGTAAAAGGAAATTTGGCTTAGTTTTTAGGAAAGTATTTTTCTTTTTATTTTGGGCAGAAAATACTTTTCAGAAATTATGAAAAATTCAAAATATCTTGTTATTTGTTGATTATATCAAATTTCATCATCAATCTTTTGATTGCTATATATTTTGTTTTGAGTCTTTTTTTTCAATTTCATCCCATCAAACTTGATTTAATTTGATTTTTATATCAATTTTGGTTCTCATATTTTTTATTGTTGTTTGATTTTCTCTTATCATTTTATTTATTGAAGATTTTTATCTATTATATTTGTTCCATATTCTTTTGATTGCTATTTATTTTTATTTGAAATAATTTATGAAATTGTATTTTTTTAAAAAATCATCATCTTTTAATTTTTTTTATTTGTTAAATTCGGTCTTCATTATTTTAATTGCTATTTATTTTATTTGAAATAATTTATGAAATAAGATTTTTTTTCAATTTCATCCTCCAACTTTTTTATCTATAAGATTTCATTCTCATTATTGTAATAAACCTGGAAAAAAAATAAAACAATAGTAAATTATTTTTCAGTTTATTTTCTATGACATAGTCAAATACTAGAAAGTTTTTTTCTAACTCATTTTCTATAACACTACCAAATATCAAAAAATAATCTACTTTCTAAAAATTCACTTTTAAAAAAAAGCTATTTTATATATAAAAAAATATTTTCCAGCAAATTAACGATATTTTATATATCTTATGTAATTAGTGGTTCACTCATTTAAGCATACATAACATCAGTCCATTATATACCATGCTAAACTAAAATTGGGATTGCGCTTTGAAAATTCCAACTTGCTTGTTTCTCCCAAAAAAAAAAATAAGTTAATAATTTGATTATCTAGCTCGACCCATTTGATTTATATATAAAATAATATATTTTTTATTTTATAAAATTTATTTTAGATATTAAAACGATCTGATCTATTCCCCGTGATTAGCACAATTATATATATAAATCATTCAATATATTTTTTTATATTTAAAATCATGTATATAGTGATAGATCATGTACTTATTATTTGTTAAATCTATTTATGTTATGGAACCCAAAACAAATACATCGACTACCTCACTTGTATCATAAAGTGCTTAATACTTGATAAATAGATATTATATAATATTAAGTTACATACAAATATTATATATTCTTAAGTTATAGTAGTTAATTATCATTATTATCATTTGTTATAGTTATACAATAAACTTCAATTATTAAGTTATAAATAATGTAGATTCATCTCTATAGTATTTGCAGTGCTTATATCTATTTTAAAGCTAAAAAGGGTTTTCTGTTATTTATAAATCAAGATTTATTTAAAAAATAAGGATTATATATTTAGATTTATTTTATAAGAATTATTATAATTATATGAATTAACAAATAAAAATAAAAACCAGTTAAAATACCCAGTTGGGTTAGGTGACATGGAGGGTAAACCCTTCACCTACCCTTCCACCCGATACAAGTAAGGCTAGATCACACTTTCACCTACTTAGTATGTGTTTGGTAATATAATACAGAGTATTTTTTTAAAAAAAAATTAAATTAAAATGATTTTTTTTATTTCTTACATTAACACATTAAAACTATAAAAAATACCTAAAAAATATTAATTTAATATCTTTTTAAATAAAAAAATAAAAATCATTTTGAAAATCAAAAGTTATTGTACTATCAACTTCAATAGCTGCCAAATCCAATAAAAACTCAATCCAGTCAAATTTGATTATATCAAACACTGAGGTTCATGCAAAATTGTCACCAAAATATTATTAATTCATGTTTGGCATTCCAATCCAACAATACTTTTAAAAAAGAAAATAGCTTGAATTTATTTTTATATATTTTTAGATTATTTTGATTTACTGGTATTAAAAATATATTTTTAATATATATATATTATTTTAATACATTTCAAAATAAAAAAAAAACTTTAAAAATCAATATCTATCCTACTCCTAAACAGGTCATAATATTATTAATCTCAAGAATATAATCAAGTAGATTAATTGTGTTCAAAGTTGCTTATGTAAATTGTATTTTATATTGTATTTAAGAGTGTGTTAGAGATTATTTTTTAAAGTATTTTTTTTTGAAAATATATCAAGATAATATTTTTTTATTTTAAAAAACTTATTTTTCACATTAGCACATCAAAACCATAAAAAAAAAAATACTAAAAAAATTAATATAAAATAAAATAAAATTCAACCTTTAATAAAAATCAAGTTGAACCTCGATTCCAGAAACTTTTCGTAGGAAGCAGTTGAGTAGAGAGGGCATCAAATCCATAAGCACGAGAGAAATTATTGGGATCTACATGCTGTAATCAATATCTTTGAGTGGCTTAGAGGCAAACGTAGATATAAATTGTTTTTAATGCTGCCTGAGCATGGCTTGACTTTCATTCCATTGGCACATGCATGATTGGCTAATTTAATTAAGATGGAGATAAGACTGAATCAACGTCTTCTAGGGCAAATGACACCATATATATGAACCTTCTGGGAAAATTAATTAATTCTATGCCATTGAAATGGAAGTTGCTGGGGACGCCATATGAACCCTAAACCCTGGAAAAAAGGGTCATGCCAATGACTTTTCTAGAGAGGCCACAAACATTCAAAATTAAACACTATTATCTAGCTTCAACTGTCTATTTCTTTAATCTAGTTTTTCAATCTCAATATATTCATGTTCTCAAGAAAATTCAATGCATGCCATTACTACCCAATGGAACCATGTCTGCTTTTTTTTTTTTTCTTTTTTTTTCTTTTCCAATTCTTTAATTTTCAATTTGGGAGTGGCTATAGGCACAATGGCACTGCCTCTCCCTCTATTGACACAGCCTTGTTAACTTCTTCTTCTTCTTCTTCTTCTTTAATGACTAAAGCGTCCGTGTATTTTTTACTGATTTATTAGCATCTCTAATTAATGAAGATTTCATTACTTTATTAAAACTCAAAATAAAAAACAACAATCTCAACCCTAAATTTCTAAATTGTAAAAAATAAACAACAATCTGGTTACGATTCTTGAAAAGAAATATCCACTAGATAGGATGGGAAAAAGAGAGAAAGAAACACAATCTCATTATCTTTACACTCGAGTGAACTAAAAATTTCTATCATGAGGAGATCAACAAGCATCAATCAGTAACATGTTTTTTTTTAATGTATTATGGTTTTTTGTTGGTGTTATTGTAATGATTGATTGAGCTGAACATTTTCGGTTCGGTTCAGTTTTTATTTAAAACAATAACCAAACCGTGATACGAATTTAAACGTAAATAGATTAAAAGTATAGTTTATGAAACTATGAGGACTAATCAAATAGTTTTGCTGAACTACAGGGACTAAGTTACAATTAACCCCCACCAACTCATTGATCAGTAAGAAAGCAGCTATCTCCGTTAATGGCGTGCCGTTGTCTGTTAAACTACCTTATAATCAGCATTGGTGCATCCTTATTTAAATTCTGAAGAGAAAAGTTTTGGAAGGGCATCCCTGTTACAGGGAGCGCAGACAGTGGCTGGCGAAACTCAGAGACTTGTCAGCATGTCCTTGTCTTTTTTCGACCGAGAGCAACGCCACCTTATCCATCGTACAATTAACTTTCCTAGTGTAAGTTCAAAACTATGAAATTTAAAAGCATGTTTAAAAGATAACGGCTAGTAACGGATTAGGAATGTGTATGTTATTATGTTTAAAAAGTGTTTTTTATTTTTTTAAAATTAAGTTTTTTTATAATTTTTGATTATTTTAATTCGTTGGTATCAAAAATAAATTTAAAATAATAAAAATTATTATTTTAAAGTATTTTTAAATAAAAAATAATCACCATCACAATCTCAAATACTATTTACTTTAATATCATTGTAATTCTTGCTTTTTTTATCTTGAGATTTTGAGTACTTGGACAGTTTTAATCAAATTTCTATTAAAGTATAATGAGTGTTTTTGGGTTTAAATATTTTTAAAGTGAGTTTTAAATTATTTTTTTAAGATATTAAATTAATATTTTTAAAAAAATTAATGATTTTAATATACGGCTGACAAAAAAAAATTTAAAAATATTATTTTAATCAAAAAATATTTTAAAAAAATATTATAAATCACACTACTAAACATTTAGAGCCCATTTGGAAACACGGGTCAACCTGTGTTTTCAAAAAAATTTAATTTTTTTGCTAAAAATTATTTTTTTTGTATTTTTTGTATCATTTTGATGCGCTGATCTTAAAAATAATTTTTACAAAATAAAAACAATATCATTTTGATGCATTTCAGCAGAAAAATATTTTGAAAAGCAACCATAACCACGCTCCCAAACATGCCTCTAAGTGACCGTTTGTTTACGCAGCTGCGACAGCTTTTAAAGCAAATCACATATGTTTGTTGTATGGTAATGCAGAACCACATTTTACTATTCACTTAAATTTAAATAAAACCGCAGGTTTGCGGGAAGTAGCTGCTTGCCGCAAACCTGCAGACGCAGTGGAGAGTGGATTATAATTCACTCTCTATTGTTCACTTAGTCACTCTCCACTGTTCCAGCCGAACCGGGTCGGTCCAAAGGTAAATGCATTAAACCGGGTCCGACTTAGTTAAAAAATTTTAATTTTAATTTTTAATTGTGTTTTATTTGAAAAATTAAAAATAGATCGCTTGATAGCATAGCATTTGCAGAATTTGATAGCAATCCCAATTTTGTTCCTCATGATATTTTACCTAATGTTGTTGCGCGTTTAAGAAACCAAGGGAACCGTAGTCCTTGTCGGATGGATTTCGTACGTGATGAAATTGTAAATAGTTTAATGGAACAATAAAAAATATTTGATATAAGTATTATTTATTTCATGATATAATAGCAATAGTTAAATTTACAATATTTAAATTTAAAATCATCAATATTAATATATATATATATATATTAATTATTTTATAACCTCAATTTAAAAAGTATTTTTTAATCAGATACATTGAATTATTTTTTATTTTATTTTATTTCAATTTCAACCACAATTTTAACAAAATATATATAAATACCAAATTAATTTCAATTAAAAATAATTTTTATAAAATAATTTTTTTCAAATAACATCTATAAAAGCTACAGTAGTATAGAAAAGGCAAGCCCCACTGTACTCCAAGCTCTGCATTCCTCTGTCACTCGTCCACGTTTTTTTTTTCCCTTGAACAGTCACTTGCTCAGTCCATCATTGTTTATATAAAAAAGCATCTTCCACTATTTTTTTTTTTTAAAGGACTCATTATTTTACTATGTTCTATTAATGAAAATAATATAGATTTGTACAATATTCTTATTTTTAGTTTATTATTATTTTTAAAAAATTTCATTATTTTTCATTGCATTGTTTAGTTATTGAGTTTAATAATTTATTTTATGCTGGTTTTATAGATTTTTGTAATCTTAATTTTTTATATTAAATTAATTCTTAATTAATTTTAAGAGGAAGAATTCGGTTTAGTTGTTTATGAAAAATTTAAAATGAGAGGACTAGAATTGAAAGCAAGGTGAAATGGTTGTCCTTTAATTAATAAAAAACCTTTTTTAGACCTTTTTTTTTTAACTCAAGGTATCAAACTTTTATTTTTCAATTTTATAATTTTATATTGTATTGTTTAGTGATATGTCATGGTGATTTATTTTGTATTGCTTTTTTTTTTTTTTACATTTGATTGGTTCTTAATTTTTGCAAAAACTTATTTGATTTTGTTGTTTACAAAAAAACTGAAAAATAAGAATATTAAATTTTTAAGTTTGGTAAAATAGCAAGGCTTTTTTTTTTTTTTAAAAAAAGAGAGAGGTATAAACGCCATTTAGGTTTAAGATTTTATTCAACTTCCTTTTTTGATCATTCTATTTTGAATATTATATAATCTAGTCTTGAGTTTTATTTTATTCATATTGTTTGGATTTTCATTTCGTTAAGTAGATGGAAGTAGAGAAAGTTTTTTTTTTTAATTTGATTTTATGTTTTTAGACTTTAAATTTGCTTGTTTAATTTCTAAACAAAAGACACCACGCATGAGAGCTAGCTAGTTCAAAACCAAACAACATTTTAAATCAATGAGACATACATCATATTGTACTTACGGGGTAAGTTGCATTAATAACCTCTCTCATAAAGTCTACTTATAAAGTTAAATTTTCTTAGGTTTTATTAAAGAGTGAAGGAATTAATTGAGAACATTAGCAGTGTTTTATGGATACAAATTAATGGCTAATGGGAGGGAGGAGGTGGCCAATGGCTTGGTTTATTTTATTTTATTTTTATTTTTAAATTGAATCGGTTTGGTTCGGTTCGAGTTGGAAGGCATGCTAAAATTAGAAACCGAACCAAACTAAATATTTTTTTAAATATTTTAATTGCTTTAATTTATTTTTTTACCGATTCTTTTTTTTCTATTATTTTTTTAGGTTTTCTCGGTTAAATCGATTTTTTACTTTTTTTACTCACCTTTAGATACATTTGAGTAAAATTTGGGTTGCTAATTATATTTAACTTAATTTCTAATATTTTATAAATTGTAAATCAAACCTATTTAAATTTTTTTGAATTCAAGTAAGTTGAATATATCATATAAAACTAATTTTTATATGAATATTACATATATTCATGAATTGAAATTATATTACTAGTTTTCATGGTTCTAAATTTAAAGATGGATCTCCAACATGGATTATAAGTGTTATGGCACTCTCAATGTTAATTTTTATTTTTGTATCTTAATTACCATTAAATTCTATCTTCCCCATGAGACAAATATTTTTTTATTTTTTTTATTAAATAAATCTAATAGAAAGTATATTAACAAAAAAATTTAAATCTGGATATTTCTAAATAAAATAAAAATAAATATGTAATTTATAAACTATCAAATATAAAAACATATTTTGTATATGAATTAGGTATCAAATTTTAAGAATCAAAACCCATCACCTAACTTAAAAAATCTAATTTTTAAGTTATTTTAATCCACTATTATAAATAATATCTACATTATATATAAATTTAACAAGTTAACCCTACTCCCAGAGTGCAAATATTACACACCAAATTGTTTTTTAACAAATGAGCC
>Ga0325411_1007891_pt1 | contig 11578 bp, 10 predicted proteins | sample PopdelMetagenome_13_FD_206181 | JGI IMG/M metagenome (GOLD analysis project Ga0325411, IMG submission 206181) | Populus deltoides microbial communities from Bellville, Georgia, United States - Xylem-PdIQD-R4 | ecosystem: Host-associated > Plants > Phyllosphere > Stem > Wood/Secondary xylem...
GATTACTTGATATAACTGGTAGATATTATCAAATTTCTTGGCATAATTAGCAGATGCGGAATCAATATATTTAATAAGTTCTTTCTGAGTTGCATAAATTTTTTAAATAAAAAACATTTTAAAAAATAATTATAACTATATTGTCAAACAAGCAAGTAATGTATTCTTTGCTACATATCCTTTGCTTGATTCCAGACTAAGACGATCTTGTATATATATTTACAACATTGTTTTTTTGTCCTTGACGAGATATTTGTATAGCTATCATTATAATATAATTGAGTTATTTTTATCATTGAATAAATATTATTTTTTTTAATATATCTCTAAGGAGATATTTTTAGATTAATAATTAAAATTAGTAATGTGATTTATACGAGAAAAGCGTGACTAAAAAAACTTGATATATGCTTAATAAATTTATTATCATGTATGAATCACATGATTGATTTCGATAAATTAATTTGAAAATCTCATATAAATAATAGAATATACATAGGATAAAATTTATAACATGTTAAATCATTGTAGAAAAATGAATGTGAGCTATGCGAACTTGTGAAAAGTATATTGTCGGAGATAATGTTCCATGAATTATTTTTGTCGTTTTTTTTTTTTAATTTATTTTTAAAAAAAGCTAGTAAAAATAAATTGCTTTTGTAAGACAAACGCCATTTTCCTTTATAAATCGTTGTTTTTTTTTTTTTTTTCCAGTTCCCAAGAAAATTCTCTCCTCCTGATTCTTCTTCGTCCATTTTCCACTATATTTCACACAAGAGAACCCCCACGTTCCTGTTAATTTCTTTCCATGCAAATTATCTCCTGCTAAAGATCCATCTTCCCAACATTATGTTAACAACAAAGTGTCAGATTAGAATTTCTTGAAATCATTAGGATGGATAATAGAAACATTTGAATTATAAAGGCTGTGAAGTGGAAACTTGAAAAATTATCAGGGGCTAAAAGATAAGTAGCCACCCAAATTATTTGCTGCGTGGCTACTGGCTACAGCGCAAAAACCAACGAAAGAACTCGAAGCAGCAAACACACCGGCGAATCTCTAAGGCCCCCCTCAACGCGCACGCACGCACCGAAAGACACACAAACCGAAAGAGGAAAAACCTCACATGGCCACCGTTCCCGCTCTCTTAAACCCTCCATTTCTCCCATCTAAACCACCTAACAAACAAACGGCTCTATACTACACCAAACCCATCCTCACTCTTCCTTTCTCCTTAACCCACTCTTTTCCAAGGCTTCATAGGCGTCTTGTTATCCGCGGTAGCACTGCTATTAATGTTTCTCTCAAGGTTCCTTTTGCTTTCCCCACCACATGTTCGATAAAAGGATTATCTGAGTTTGTTACAACGATTGTGTGTATTTGTTAATCACGTTTTGCAATATTTTAGGAGAATTTGGGCAGTTTGAAGAAGAGAGTGACTGATTTTACGAGCTTGAACTACTGGATTGTGAAGGATTATTATCGTTTAGTGGAGTCTGTCAATGCTCTTGAGTCTAAGATACAAAAGCTCTCTGATGATCAGGTTTGCGAGTTTATTAATTAGCATTCTAAGTGTTAAAATATGGTGTTTTGGGTAATGGGCCGTTTTTTCTTTTTTGGTAGTTGAGTGCTAAAACCGTGGAGTTTAGGAGAAGGTTGCGACAAGGGGAGACACTAGCAGATATTCAAGCTGGTCTGCTGCTACTGAACTCCTTTTCTTATCTGAATGTTATAAATTACACTTGTTAGAGAATGTCAGATGAGAGTTAGAATATGTATTATTTTTCCATGTCATTTATTTTACAGAGGCCTTTGCTGTGGTTCGTGAAGCTGCAACGAGGAAACTTGGGATGCGCCATTTTGACGTGCAGGTTTTCGATTACACTCTCTATTACCCTTATACATGCACGCATGACGCATGGATGTTTGAATCCATGCATTAGCATATCCATGCTCATAATAGGTTATCATGTATAATTGTGCTATGGAACACAATGTATTTATTGAAATTAGGTTGTCATGTTTATTTACGTTGTGATTTGCAATGCTAGATTATTGGTGGTGCCGTGCTTCATGATGGATCAATTGCTGAGATGAAAACAGGGGAAGGGAAAACATTGGTTTCCACACTAGCAGCATATCTCAATGCATTGACAGGCGAGGGTGTCCATGGTATGTTTTATATCCCGAGTTCGAAAAGATAGATATCTGTTTTATTCCAATTGCAAGATATGCTTAGCTATCTTCCTAGCATTTTAAAATTGGGTTTAAAATTTAATTGCGAGTTTTTCAGGCTATGACTGAGATGCTTGTTGGTAAAGGATAATCAAAGTATAATTAAAGATAAAAAGTCATGTGCAGGAGTGATCTTCCATGACTAATCACTACGAGGCTTGAACTGTTTTTTACTGCAGTTATGAAGCCGTGATCGTACTGAAATGCACGGAAATTGCTTAAGGGCAGCAGTTGAACAAGTTATTTGTGGATTTCTTTTGCTAGATGTATGATTTTGCTTTTCTCCCTTGGCAGTGGTAACTGTGAATGATTATCTGGCTCAACGTGATGCTGAGTGGATGGGTCGTGTTCATCGTTTCTTGGGCCTTTCAGTTGGTCTTATTCAGGTTTAAATATGTCACCTAAGAGTTTAACATGTTCTACGCAATTGCGATTACCTGGGGCTGATTCCAGAGGGTATCTTATAAGAGAATCAAAATTAAACAACTATTCATATACTTAGACTGCAAGTTGTTACAGCTTTAAGCTGTGGTTGTTTGCATATGCAGAAGGGGATGGCATCTAAAGAGAGGAGATCCAATTACAGGTGTGATATAACTTACACCAACAATTCAGTAAGTCAATCCTGATTTTCCTGTTGTTCCTTAATGAATGTTGCTAGTAGTCCATTTATTTTCTCACAACATGTGGTGGCTACATGAATTTTTTGTTTCATTGTCCCGGTGGAGTTGGCTGGTGATTGACGCCCCTCTTTCCTAGACTTTATCTTCTTTCTAATGATAATTGTCATTCTGAATGCACTTAGGAACTTGGTTTTGATTATCTACGAGATAACCTTGCGGGAAACAGTGAACAACTTGTGATGAGATGGTATATATCAAGAGATCATCCAAAGTTCATTTTTACGTGATCATTGTGTTTTTTTTTAACTGAACTATACCTTTCAACTGTGCTTATACAGGCCAAAGCCATTTCATTTTGCAATAGTTGATGAAGTTGATTCAGTCCTCATTGATGAAGGAAGAAATCCATTGTTAATAAGTGGTGAGGTGATTATGCCTAGCTCTCCTAAAAGTATAGCCAGCAAATCTCAAAATCACCAATGTACTAACTGTTTAGCATCACAAAAAGCATCTACAATGTTAGAAATAGTTTTATTTTTTTTATAGGCTATTACCTCTTCTCTGTCTATGACAGGCTAATAAGGATGCTGCGCGATATCCAGTTGCTGCTAAAGTAGCCGAGTTACTTATTCGAGGCATCGTGAGTCTAGTCTGCCATCATGCTGAATTATAGACTACATACAGTTATTTTATATGCGAACCATCATCTATAGTTGAAAAGTCATACACTTTACCTTTCAATTCTGTCAATAGCATTACTCTGTGGAGCTTAAAGACAATTCAGTGGAGTTGATAGAGGAAGGAATATTACTTGCTGAGATGGCTCTTGAAACAAAAGATCTGTGGGATGAGAATGATCCCTGGGCTAGGTGAATATGGATGTTTTTATTGGCTTTTTTAATGGATATGGGGTGAAAATGCTATTATCCTCTCATTTTTTTCCTTAAAATATCTTTTCTCGTACCAGCCCCTTCACAAGAACTTACAGACCCATATTGCGGTTTCTGGAAATATTTGTTTGAAGTATTTCAAATCGCTTTCTATTGTTCAGTTTATATTCATTAATTCTTTCAACGGGTTGAGTGTGTCTACCCTCTTGGTTTATTTCTATGGCTCTTTGCTTGGAGAATGGCATATCAGGTCAATGCTATTTCATTTCCTCTTTCAACTTAGCAGTAAGAAAAATATTGCAGATTTGTGATGAATGCTTTAAAGGCTAAAGAGTTCTATCGACGGGATGTTCAATATATTGTTAGGAACGGGAAGGCTCTCATAATCAATGAGGTATTTACTCAAAGTTTGATATTGTATGTTTTTCTTACGTAGAAGAACAAGTAACTGTTACTGTTGATAGGCCAGTGCAATTTGAAGATTTACATATGGTAATCAGATAGAAGAACTATAAAATTTGTGCAGTTGACAGGAAGAGTTGAAGAGAAAAGGAGATGGTCTGAAGGTATTCACCAGGCTGTTGAGGCTAAGGAAGGTCTGAAGATCCAGGTAGAACTGGATGTTTGGAAACTGTTAACTGAAGTTCAATATGCAATAATTACATAAAAAATGTTCTTTTTATCCAATTGAAAGTTGCGGTTTTTCAACACTTTTGTAGGCTGATTCAGTTGTTGTTGCACAAATCACATATCAATCACTGTTTAAGCTCTACCCAAAGCTGTCAGGAATGACCGGGACTGCAAAAACTGAAGTAAGCATAGTTGTATACGTGTCACACTCAAAGATATATGATTGCTTTTAACTTATTAGTTATCAATGCAATTTTGAAAATCCATTACATCATTGCAGGAGAAGGAGTTTTTGAAAATGTTCCAGGTGCCAGTTATTGAAGTGCCAACAAACCTACCAAATATCCGTAAAGATTTACCCATACAAGCTTTTGCGGTAGTTTTTTTTTTTGGTTTAAATATCCCAAATTCATTTTCTTTTGATATACAACAACTTCATAAGAATTGAAACTTATTTATTTATTTATTTATTTATTTCAACACCAACTAGTTTGGGATTGAGGCTTTGTTGTTATTGTTGTGCATCTTTCTACTTAATCATGCTTTTTGTTTGTGAATTCTATTAGTCTGCTCGTGGGAAATGGGAGTATGTTCGGCAAGAAGTCGAGTATATGTTCAAGCAGGGCCGTCCTGTTTTAGTTGGAACCACTAGGTAAATCATCAACAAAAAACACAAACAACTCCTTCTATTGTCTTTTTACCTATAACTGTAGATTTTCTTTTTCTTGCGTTAAATCTAGAAACAATAAAATAGGAAGAGGAAACATATCTGAAAAGGGCAGTGCACTTCAATTTTACTGTTTAGATGCAAACAGTTTCATGAATTTGGCCCAGTTCTTTCTTGATGCAGTGTTGAGAATTCTGAATATCTGTCTGATTTGCTTAAGGAATGGAGAATCCCCCACAATGTTCTGAACGCTCGACCAAAGGTTTGATAGATTTGACCACCAAATGCTGCATAATTGATGCACAGTTTTCCATGCCAGTTACATGCTTGTGTTATGGTATTTGTTTCAGTGTAATTTTTTCACCAGTTTGTTTCATAATATTGTCCATCAGTATGCCACAAGGGAAGCTGAAATTGTTGCCCAAGCAGGACGAAAACATGCCATAACCATTTCTACAAATATGGCTGGCAGAGGCACTGATATAATTCTGGGAGGAAATCCAAAAGTAAGTGTGCGTGCTGGATGTCTGTCTCTTTTTTACCGAATGATATGTGGGCAAAATTTTTACCGACACAATGATTTTGGGTAACTTTGCAAGACTTGGATTTCTTGGTTGGAGTGTCTTTTGATTCCAGTGAATGACATCTTTCACCGCATCTCTGGTCTCAATATATGTAGATGCTTGCAAAAGAAATTATAGAGAACAGGGTGCTCCCTTTTCTTACACAAGAAGCTCTTAATGCAGAAATCGACCACGAGATATTTTCACAAAAGGTGATTTCTTGTGGTAACTATAAGTTACTAGCGCAATCCTTTCAAAAGTTTTAATCATTCTATTTGGTGTAGGTATTGTCAGAGATAAAGGTTGGATCAATATCATCTGCTCTGCTAGCAAAGACAGCACTAATGGGTTTGTGACTCTACATGGAAGCTTTTTTTCTGCTTTGTTTAAGACACCATATGCTTCTATATGGAGATTTGCATTAAGTAATCTGGTGCCTCTGTCTTGATTTTGAATGTGAATTATTCCAGCCAAGTATGTTGGAAAAGGTGAGGGTAAGAGCTGGACGTATCAGGAGGCGAAATTGATTGTATCAGACTCCGTGGAAATGAGCCATTCAATGGATGCAAAAGAGCTCCAGCAGCTTGCTAATGAGCAGTCTGAGATGTACCCTCTTGGCCCAACTATATCACTTGCCTATCTGTCAGTGCTGAAGGATTGTGAAGTACACTGCTTCAATGAAGGGTCTGAGGTGAAAAGGCTCGGGGGCCTCCATGTGATTGGAACATCTTTGCACGAGTCTCGGAGAATTGATAATCAGGTGAGTTATCTGCAATTACAGTTTCAGTAGAAGCAAGGATTCTAAATTTATCCAATTTTTTTGGCAAGATGGATCATTCGTGTCACAAAAGTTACTCCCACATATAATGCTCTATGTTAATTTATTATCTGAAAAATTTGTTTTCTAGAACCAAGATACTTTCTACCAGTGGGATACATAATGCTCTATGTGTTCATATTTAGCATGGTGGTCATTTTATATGCAAGTTGTTGTCTCACCATTGAAGTGTCTTGTTTTGGCTAGCTGAATTAGAGCTCAACTTCTTCTGATTAACAATAAATATCTTGTTTTCATGTTATTTGTTAAGTTTCAAAACATGGTTATAAGTTCAAGATTGTGATTCCATTTGTCAAACTAGCTTCGTGGAAGAGCAGGAAGGCAAGGGGATCCTGGTTCTACCCGGTTTATGGTCAGGTACCACTATACTTGTTTGTTAGTCTTTTTATCTTGATTTGTTGTTCTTGAATAGTTTCTTAGTATACCAATGTGCCTTTCTGTCATGGAGTCTTGAACAACAAATACTTTGCTAAATGAAATTCTAAGCATTTAGTTATTGTCTCGGGACGTAAGAGACATACCTAATTGGGACATAGGGCCATGTCCCCCTGTTATAGACAAATTTATTTTATGTCTGCTTCTTTGTCTCTCCAATCAAACATGATTTTGTCTCTTCAAAATTTATCTTTTTTGTCTTAGAACACTAAACAAACGCAATCTAAATAAGGCGTGTGCTATATGATATTGAACCTTTTCTAGAAACTCATTATGACAGTACCATCTGAAGCATTTCTAGGTGATCAGACATCATGCAGAACTAATAATTTGGAAAACTAATTCTACGTGAAACAGATAGAGGGTTTTGACCTGTACAGTAGTACTCTACAGCTCTCTCGTAGTCCGCTATCTTCTTACCCTCACTGTACTGATGCTCTTCTTTTATGGTTCCCCTATCGCAATGGTGCTTTTATCTGAATAATTGTTTTGCTGGAGCTTCTATGTAACAAAAGACCGGCCTTGTATATTTTAGGGCAAAGGACACATTTATCCTCCAACCATCACCCAATTCACAATTGGATCCTAACAAAAAAAAAAAACCTCAACCGGGTCCGCATTAGATGTTACCCTATTACCTTCTCCTTAAAAAATGGTGGACCAATTTGTCTTAAAGTGATGGTTTTTTCATAAATTTTAACGGTGGGGGTTAGTATGTTTGATAGATGAGGATCTGATTAGGAATTTTTTTTTTCCGGGATCTAGTTGGGAATCATGTGATTGTTAGTGGACAAGAATGTCCATTGCTCTAAATTTTATCACCCGTGACTTATCTTGAAGTTGAGGGAAGTGTATTTATTATTTTCTTTTTTGAACAATAATGGAACTTTGTCAATAACATTGTCAATGAGTAGAGGTGTAACAACACAAAGTGTGTGTTTGGTATGCATCAAATAAATGTTTATGATGTTCCATTATTGTTAGGTGTTTGTTTTAGCTAATTATTGAGCTAATTCATTTTTGACACAGCTTGCAGGATGAAATGTTTCAAAAATTTAATTTTGATACAGAGTGGGCTGTGAGACTTATCTCAAAGATTACTAATGATGAGACTATACCGATTGAAGGTGATGCAATTGTAAATCAGGTGATTATTTAGCTTATGTGAACAAACATTCTTTTTCTTTATATGATGTCGTTCTAGTGGTCAAGTACTTTATTACTAACTTGGAAATGAAATAATTGATAGCTTTTATCCCTGCAAATCAATGCGGAGAAGTACTTCTTTGGCATAAGAAAGAGCCTAGTTGAGTTTGATGAAGTATTAGAGGTATGCATAGAGTATAACATTTGCCTTATTTTAGCTCTTGCTGCTGTCACCTGCAAAATGACTGGATAATTGATCTTGTTATATCCCCTCATTTGACGTAAGGCAATCAACAACACGAAGCCACCTGTTCCCATTCATATTATGTTCATGTTGATAAGGAATTTTTTTTTTTTCAAGATGATAAGAATGAATAATTGCATTATCCACAATAATTTTTACCTTCCATGGACAGCATGGTATTAAACTAGATGCAGCAGATTCTGTTAATCCTATTTATGGAATGGAAACCATTTAAACTCTTTGCTAGCAAAGTTTTAGTAAATATTATCTAAATATTTCATCACAGACTGACAAAACCATAAAAAGATATTTGAAAGCATTGGGTAGTTGATAGTCACTGCAAAGTTCATTTATTAGAAGCTAATTTTAATTGCTTTGCATCAAGTAATAAAGGAAATATCCCAATGATCAATCAAATCAGACATTCAATTGAGTCATAGCATAGGTCTCTACTGTTATTGATTTGTTTCTTATTTTCATCAGGTACAAAGGAAACATGTATATGATCTAAGGCAATTGATTTTAACCGGGGACAATGAAAGTTGTTCTCAACATGTATTCCAGTGAGTGCCCTTTTGACTTTTAACATATTTTGTAACTTGGACTGCTATTTGCATTTTCCATGCATGAGAGCTCTGTGGTTGTTTTTGCATTGCTATCATTGCTTTTATAAGGTATACTTTTGTGCTTCACACAGTCCGAATGAAGACAATTCAGGGTGTTAAAACTTCTTGCTGTGGTTGTTATCTATTGAAACTCTAATTCAATCTGCACACTGGCATTAATGACATTCAGGTTTGATCCTCCACAATGAACATGCAATAATAAATTCCTCTCATATCCCTCCTCAGGATAGTAGATAGTGCTGTGTTGTGTGGTTGATTGTATGGCATAGTCAACAGAATGAAAATGAAATGTTGAAAAAAATATGAAGTGAATAATGTCTTTTCATGTTGCAATCCTCTAGATTTGTGAGGGCCAATTTTGAGATGGGAAGACCTGATACCAACCTGAACACTGAGTGGTAGCTATTTTAGTTGGTTCTCGCCTCATGATTAATTTTTGTTGCCCTGTGCATCTGTTAGCTCACATGCACCTAAATTTTTGTGAATTGTTAGCTCGCATGAACACTCATTTTTGCGAATTCTACTTCGAATTATCTGTTTCCATTAAAACAAAGTTGTTAATTAGGTACATGCAAGCTGTGGTGGATGAAATTGTCTTTGGCAATGCTGATCCGCTGAAGGTAGTTGCAATTTCCCTGCACATGTTACCTTTAGTCACAACTTTCTTCTATTGATTGTTCCTCATTTATAGCATCCAAGAAGCTGGAATCTGAGTAAGCTCTTAAAGGAGTTTATAACTATTGGGGGAAAGCTACTACATGGTTAGTTTCTTATCTGTATCCTTCTTTGCTCAATATGTTCAGCTAATTTTGTCAGCAAGTAATTTAGAATTATAGCCCACTATATTTCAAGATATATCGTTCTTATATGGAGTTTCTCCAGAACCATTTGTAGGCATCAGCGAGGAAGCCTTTCTGAAATCTCTCTTACAACTACACGAATCAAGTTCTATTAATATCAGCAATTTTCACCTTCCAAACTTGCCGAAGCCTCCAAATGCTTTCAGAGGAATCCGCAGGAAGAGTTCTTCATTAAAACGATGGCTTGCTATTTGTTCTGATGATTTGACTAAGTCAGTGCAATCTTAATAAGCCTTATTTAGTTTCATTATTTCCAATTCAGTATGTTGAGTTCTATGATCCACTGATAAGTTTAATGTAGGAATGGGAGCTACCAGACAACAACCAATCTTCTTCGCAAATACCTTGGAGATTTTTTAATCGCTTCATATTTAGATGTTATACTAGAATCTGGTTATGATGATGCATATATCAAAGAAATTGAGGTAAGCTCCTCGATGAGAAATCTCTGTCCTGTTTGATTGCTGTTTTGAAAAGCAGAAAACTGGTTTCTGGGTTAGAAAAGATGTTGTGCTCTCTTTCCAGTAACAGTTTTCTGGAGATAATTTCATTAAAAGAACCCTGTTTGTTAAAATAGGTAAAAGATGTTTTTGTGTAACAAGATATGAAAACAATATCCAAAAAGCCCTTTGTTTGCAAATGAAAATGGGATCAAGATGAGTTAATATTATTAACAAAGAACTTGAGACCTTGAGTGCAAATTTTTATATTTCGTAGAATTTTCTCTACCATCTGGTATCAGTTTGCTTTACTCAAATTTGGTGTTATGGTTCACATGTGTCGTTCCCCACCCTTAGCTATTGTGTTTGGGAGTTCAAATCCAAAAACTTGTAACTTTCAGATAAGAATAAGTGCTGCCCCATTAACTGGGTTTCTTGAGTGCATTTGGCAGTTTTTGGTAGAAGCTAATTTACTGTGACAAATCTCTTTTAAATTTCTCACCCAAACCCTCTCTTTTACAAAACTACTTAAAAACCCTGAAGATTTATTAATATTACATTGAAAAATTGTTCATAATAAAGATTTACTGATGTTTCAGGGAGTATGGTTTTCTTGAGAACAGAGAGATGCCAAATTATTTTAGTCAAAAACCCTGAAGATTTTTTATTATTACATCGAAAAGTTGCTCATAATAAAGATTTACTGGTGTTTCATCAGAAGCACTGTTTTTTTTTGTCAGGCTTCATAGAATTCCGTGTTTAGTTCCCTTATTTTTTCACTATTGAATACAGAGAACAGTTCTTCTGAAGACTCTAGACTATTTCTGGCGGGATCATCTTGTAAACATGAATAGGCTCAGCTCAGCGGTCTGTATGATTTTGTTAATGTATTTCTCATTGTCTTTCTGAATGACTTAAACTGACTGAGAACCCTGGCAGGTGAATGTAAGAAGTTTTGGGCACAGGAATCCTCTCGAAGAATACAAAATTGATGGTTGTCGGTTTTTCATCTCAATGCTGAGTGCAACTCGGAGATTAACTGTTGAAACACTTCTGCAGTATTGGTCATCTCCTACAGAATCTCAAGAACTCTTTGTGTCGTAAATGTCGGATTAATCATAAAGCGGAAGGTATATATCCTCCTCCCTCTGTGTTAAACGTCAACTCTTGTTCAGGGGAAATTGTTTTGATTCTGTTAACACTGTTTAAGTCAATGTGCCCCATAAAAACAAATCATTGCTTCATTTCCACTGTTGCTGGATCAAGGATGTAACATTCTTTCTTTAATGGGTTAGTGTTATGTTTGATGTCATGGTCATGGTAAGAGCTTTTCGTTCACTGCTGGAATGAAAATAATATTTGGGTTCAAGAATATGTTAG
>Ga0325411_1007893_pt1 | contig 11577 bp, 3 predicted proteins | sample PopdelMetagenome_13_FD_206181 | JGI IMG/M metagenome (GOLD analysis project Ga0325411, IMG submission 206181) | Populus deltoides microbial communities from Bellville, Georgia, United States - Xylem-PdIQD-R4 | ecosystem: Host-associated > Plants > Phyllosphere > Stem > Wood/Secondary xylem...
TTATTTTTGCGTGTGAAATTATATTTTAAAAGTAAAGAAATTTTTTCAGTTTCTTAATTAATTTTAAAAATATAATCGATGATTTATTTAATTAATTTGAATGCACAATTTGATTTCTATGGACTAATAACGTGAAATTTCTTTCTTTTAAGATATTCGAGAAGGAGTTTTAATCTTTATTAATGTCCCAGGAGATATTTTTTATTATCAAATAATTTTTTTTAAATATATAATTTAAGACATGAGAATATAAGTTTGATTCTTAAAAAGTATATTTATTGAGAGACAGCTATGAACTTCGAACGAGATTAATTAGTCTCATATTTTAAAAGAACGTGAAGATATCCGGATAAGAAAAAAATATATAAACATATAAGTACTATTTTTATTTTTATTTTTATTTTTATTTTTATTTTTATTTTTTAATAAGGTAAAATGGATGCTTCTCTTGTAAATAGGAACTCTAAGAGTTAGATATACGTTCCAATACTAATCAACTAAGCTATTATTTTCTCACTTGAAATCATATTAGCTTGAAATTTCTTTTATTGTGAATACTATAATACATGATTTTAATGCACGCAAATACTATCATCCATCATCAAGAGTAAATTATAAATTAATCTTTATGGTTTTGCAAAATAAATTAAATCATCCCTCTATTCTTAAACATAATTAATTAGTTTCTACATTTTAAAATCTATTTGTAATTGATATCTTCATTCATTTCATGAATTTTTTATTTTTAAAAAATAGAAGAAAATATGGAAAGATTATGAGAAAAGAAGATATCTTCTAAAAGTTTTTAAAAAATCAATTGTGGTTAACACTAATTAAACATTAATTATTTATTCTTAAAACTAAAACAATATTTAACTCATTTTATAAAATAAAAAAAAAACCTTAATTTATAATTTACTCTACATCATGAAAATCAATAATATTTGCAGTACTTCAACCATTAATTTAATGAACACAATGACATATTAAATCTAAAAACAAAGAATTAGATAGGATTCTCATTTGACATATACTAGACTAAACAGAAAAACAATTTGATTTCTATGGTTATTACAATTATTTAAAGGAAAATTACTCTAATCATCCTATAATTTAATTTTTCATTTCACTTTACAACTGATTTTTCAAATATTACACTTTTCATCATAAACTTTTAAAAACATGTAACGTTCTGCATCCTCGAGAATTGATGAAAAAAATAATAAAAAAATCTATTTATTTACAAGACTGTCATTATATTTTAAATAACACTTGAAGTCTGAAAATAACAAAAATAAAACTAAATTAATTTCCTTTAAATAACAAGTTAAACCCTAACTGCTATAATCTCATATGTTACTAACCATATCAAAGATATGTTAAGCTTTTGCAATGAAGATGAGAAAGTAGAATTGAAAGGTGTTTTCAAATGCAGTGTGTTGTAACAGGAGAGACATCTTTCAATAACCGCAACAAATATAGTGAAGTCTCCATCTTCTCATGTCACATTTGATAACCGCTTTTTGTGGTGATAAAAATATGAAAATGAATGGTGTTTTAGCTGTTTCTAAAAGGGTGATGAAGCTCGGAACTCCCTACATTGAATCTGAGCTTCTTTTGATGATGATTGTTATATGGATGACAATTGTTACTTGTAAAAAACCATTCAATGCCAAAATTAGTTTAGGCTTGTAGGTGGTAATCATAGAAAAAAATGAATAGAGAGAGAGAGAGAGAGAGAGAGAGAGAGAGATACTTTTCTGTGTTTTATCTTGAGAGAGAATCCTCTACTCTTGCCAAAACCTGACATTTTTCATCTTCTTGAATCTTTACCCGCTTCTCACTTGTAAAACAAACTCAAATATTGACTTAAATATTAAAGTGTCTCTTGTTTTCATGAAAGACTTGTTTTACAGGTACAATTTAGGCTCAGATCTCATTAGCCAGGGAAAGTTAACATTTTTCTGTGAAGTTTTTCCTCGACTTCATCAGTGGCGTCGTTTGTGGGAACCTAAATAAAAAGATTCTCCATTCCTTTTCAATTTCTACAAAAAAAATTTCTATAACTGATAAAACTCAAATATACAGAAGAATGACTAATCTCTATACAACAGGGACTCTAGCTCCTCTAGGTATCCAACACCTCTTCAAACATTGAAAGTACTCTACAATGTTGTTTTAGCCATACATGAACAACATCGCTCTCTTCAATACAACCAATAACAAAGCCAATCCACAATGCTAGGTGTACAAAGACAACTTTCGTTTCAAAGAGAAACTATACAAAACAACATGTTAAGTAGACACCATACTCCAACTTTCCAAATGAGCCAACACTCCACAACATATCCAAACTATAAATGTGGTTATATCTATCAATTCTCTTTTGAGTCTCGGTCTTCTCGTATGGGCATTCGTTTTCTTATGCTGCCTTTGAAGTTCAGGTGACATACAAGCTAACATCCAACATTCATTTTGTTCATCGTCATCAACATTCATAACTTTATCTTTAGTATCCTCAGCAAGGGCATTTTGAATTAGATTTTTAAGAATATACAACCTATTTTCTTGCTTGAGAACAATTCTTAAATTTTAGTTTCAATTCAAGAAATTGGGTCCAGTCAATTTGTTAGCATCAAGTATGCTTTGTAGGGATATGTTACTACTAATATTGATCCATAAACCTATTTATATAAGATAAAGAGTATTAGTTTCATGCATACATATAAAATTAAAAGACAACTATTCATGTTCTCAACATGTACTTCATATATTAATGAGAGATTTATTATCAATTAATTAGGTCTCATATTTATAACATGGTATAACATACATACATTTCAGACATAGCAATTTATATATAAACATACTCCCCTAGTATACTATTTTAATTGGATGATTATGAATATATTTAGACTAATTCCCTCGAGCCAATTTTTTTTGAAGGGAATTAGATGGTCAAATCCTAGGTAGTTGTAGTAAGTTTTCATAAGTTCATTGCAAGCACTTCAATTATAGCCTTCATTGCCATTTCTTTCTTTGTCCTGGATTATAAAATAATTTCCTATCTAAATCTAAATTACATAGCACATAATTAATTAAGAAATCTCGAGTTACATTCAAGAAAAATTAGATGAGAAAATAATTACAAACCAGAATAAAAAATAGAGATAAGGTAGGATACGCAAGCTCTATTTAATAAAATTACAATCACCATCAAATAAAAGTACAATCACATTGGTCTTTAATTTCCATAATCATCCATCATGCATAATAACATATTAATATGCATAATCCAATTATTGCATGCTTCAATTCTAATTATTGACTTTATGTGTAATTTTTAAAATAATATTTCTAACATTTAGAAATATTAAATAAAATCGAATTTAATAGTTTCCCAAATATGATAAATTTTATTTAATATAAATTTTCTTTAAAAAACAATTTTCAAAATTTAATAAGAAAATTAATCATATTAAAATTCTTATTAATATCATAAAGTATTTTAGGATTAATTAAATAAAATTTTCCAGCTTAAAAAACTCTCATTCTTTTAGAAAAACTATTTTCAAAATATTATATAATTAAATAAATCCTAATCCCACTTGGATATTATAAAACTAAAAAAATTTGAATTAAATATTTTAATTCAATTCTAATCTAATTAGAAAAATTAATTTTATAATTAATTTAATTTAGGATTTCAATTTTAATATAAAATTATTATTTTATATATAAATGTTGAAAATCATAAATTCAGCTCCAAAGTACTTAAAGTAATTAGATATTAATTGCAATGGTAGAATCATAATTTTGCGCTTCAAAAACCCAAAAGAAGCTGCACAGGCAGAATCGTAAATCCTGCCTCTTCTTTTTCTTCTTGTTGGAGCTGCTGGCAGTGGCACACTACCATCGTCGACATCATGCCTAGAGCGGCAACCAAGGCTGTCGCTGCACTAGGTGGAGCACAGCAGCGCGAGGCTGCTGGCACTGTGCTTGGCTAGGCAGCAACCCATGGTTGCTGTCTCTCATGCCATCAACGAGTGCCAACAAATCTGGTGTTCCTGCTGGTGGCGCAACAACGCTCCAGGTACTGCACCTGGTGAGGCAGCAGCCATAACTGCTGTCTATCACACAGCAGCGTGCACTAGCATATTTGGTGCCGCCGTTGGAGGCATTGCCAATTTTTGTTTATTGAATTTCCAGGCAGATCTGGAAAAATTTCAGCCAGATTTGACCAGAACAATAACCATATTATTTTTGAAAAGAAAAAAAAATCATAAGAGAAAAATTACGTTTGGAAAAATTAATTTTTGAATATAAAATTAATTTGAAATTAACACTAATAATAATTAAAACATATAATCAACGATCCTAATTGTCTAACGATGGTTCTGATATATATCACTGTTGGATTCCCGAATATCATATACACAATAGAAACTATGAAACAAAATTATTCAGGAGTCCCTGAGATCCCGTTAGATAGATCTAGAGTTGTTTAGAGATTTATTATCTGAAGATCTAATTGTCTTTGGTTTTGAATAATTTCTTAAAGGCTGAGTTGTCACAAATCATAAGCCATCCAATCTTCCAGCCTCCAGTGATAATCCACACGAACCACCTGTGAGAAATCTCTTACATCCCTATTTAGAAAGGATTTAGGAGAGAGGGATTGCTATGCCTAAAGTAATAGTTCTAATATTGTATTTACTTAGTTTTTCTATCTAACACGCAACCACTTCTCACTATTAAAATAAGAGGCATAACTTACTATTTATAGAAAAATTTGAAAAACCCTATAAATTGGTCAAATATCAATTTGCTCCGTGAATAATATCCATATATATTAATTTAGGATAATTTTAGAAATTAACTCAATTAAGTCCTTACTTGATTTTTCTAGGTTTAGAAATATAATCTTTGTTTTAATTATATTCTAGTCCTTAAGTTCTAAAATATATTTCTAATCAAGTCATACTTAATTAAATCATCTTATTTTAATTTCTGATAATGTTTTTTAATATATGTGACCCATTAGATTCCTAATATGTTGATCCAAATATAAATTCTAATTCTAATTAAATAAATTAAATAATTTAATTTATTATCAATTTAACAACTGATTAATTTATATTTGAAGATCACGTGCATCGTCTAACAATTTGTCATGATCCCTCAAATATTAGAAAAGTCATTAGTGGTTTGACTTAACCTTTCAGTGATAAATTTCCCAGTGGAATTAATATCTTTTCATCAATAATGTTTCGATTTAACATGAAAACACGAAGTATGTTTGTCATGTTAAATCATATTTGTTCTCTACATAATAGTAATTGATCGTTTGAATAAGATTTAAAACTTTTTCAAATCTCATTCCACCTTGGCCAACGATTTCTTGATCAATACTATTTGAGAATAGATGAAACATTCTCCTTAATTCATCTAGAATGATGAATCATTTCTTGATCACTCAAGTACCTTTACATAGTTTATGCTATACCTAGTGTCTGCCCTTTCATTACCTCGATTAAGATAACATATAATAAGATCAAAGCATAACATTCTTTATATAAGATGACTTAATGATCTCAAGTTTAAAGATCACTGATACAACCGTTATGTGAGTCTTTCCATAAACATAAGTGATCTCGCCATATGAAATTCTCATGCGGGTCAGTTTAGTGTATATATCTTATAACAAAAACGTATATATTAGTTTTAGGTATCACTTATACCTCAGCTTATAAGAACAATTACTTCATTTAATAAAGAAAATAACATAATATGTACCAGTCTTTATAGCTTTAATGAATGTCCAATATTTAAGGTAACATCGACCAAGAACATTTTAGAAACAATAAGAATTTTATAATTATAACAACTTTATAATTTCATCTGCAAAATATTTTTGTTTTATGAACTTTATTTTTATTCTAGATAGATTTATTAATCTAATATTATAAGAATATTAAAGATAAATTAAGCTTTTATTAATAAAAAATATATATTTACGTGAATATAATAATATCATATATAATCAACTATACATACCATACTAACAATCAGATGAGATGATTCTGATTAATGTCGGTTTTCTTTTGAATGTTTGATAGAAAGAAAGCTAATCGGAGTTATCAAAAGGATGCTGGAGTTTCAAGGAGGCGAGTAGTCTAGGTGTGGTGGATAGGATAGGATTTTCAAGAAGAGAGTAGGTAGAAAGAATAAAGAATATGCAACTTAATGACAAGTTAGAAATGGATGTGCATCAGTATTATACACCATATTCTAGTTTACTGTAGTTTAGCGAGTTTAGCAGCATTATGTTATTTAACAAATGGTTTGGGACTCAAGCCTGAGTCCTTGCACATCCAGCTTTGTTAGAGTGTTATAGAGTTTTGATTTGATATCACCGGCAGATTCCATAGACTGCCATAAATGTCTGATCTCTGTAATTCATAGAGCCCAGTAGAATATTTACGTAATTTCTTATCCATCTCTCCGCGCAGATTCTTTCTTTCCAAAGGAAATTGGCCACCAGGTGCTTCATTTTTTCAGAATATAACGTGCGTGTGTGCGTGTATCGGAGTGCAACACAAAGATCGTACACAAAATACTTCCATATACGTGCTCCCTCTTTAGTGTGAGTTGCAAGCATGAGATGGATATGAATAGAATAAAGGTTGTGTTGGCTCCCCATATTTTCCCTAGACAACAATTTTCTTGTTGGCAAACCAATTTGCGACTGAAACTCTGCAAATTTTAATCTATTAATTCCAGTAGTGAATAATCAGTAGTAAAGATCTGTTAACAATTGAATCAACCAGACTTTCTTGTGCTGTCATTACTGCTACTATATATTCAGCTTCATTGGTTAACAATGAAGCTGTTGGTTATCTCTTGCTACACTGGGAGACTACTTCTGAACCAATATTGTTGGAGACATACTGTTGTTGATCTGTGATGTCGTGATCAACAACATAGTTGACATCACTAGAGAATTGCCGTTGAGAGGGAGTGTTGAGAGTCAACTCCCGAGAAAAAACTGATTTGACTTATTATAAAGCTAGTTGTTGAGCCATTTTCTGCAGCCAAGCCAGCAACGACAGGGATAAAAGCCACCCAAGAAGTCCAGTCTTGACCAATAGCATTAGAATCCATGTGACTATAAACTAGTAGATTCTCACATCCAGCTGTTACTTGCAAATGGACCTAAGAGAAGTGACATCTGTGACCAGCTATGCACTGGTATAGAAAGAAACAGTGACTCATTTTGCTACACTACTTCCTTGAATGTGTTAAATGGCTGGTCAGAGGAGAGAACGCCTTATAAGCTGGCGAGAATTGTGTGCAATTTACAGTTAGCATTTTACTTTATTTTGTTGAGGATATTCCCAATGTTTGGTTGTGTGAGGTACTTGTATTTTTGCTAAATAGACTAGCAGTATGCTTTGTTGTGGTTGTTGTCACACCCATCTGATACGTTGTGTGAGGTAATTGTATGTTTGCTGCAACGTACTAGTATTGTGCTTTATCTGGTTGTTCGCACACCCGTCTGATGTTTCATTCAGCAATTTTCCCAATAGCAGCTTTTGAAATTTCATTGTCTTGATTGTTTTAGTGTTCAAATTGATACAGCTTTGAATGATGACAGAGTGGGAGTATAACAGCACTTCAGGCTATTACTACAATCAAAGCAATGGCTTACACTATGATCCAAACTCACGCTTTTACTATTCTGATGCTATAGTCACAGGGTTATATAATGGAATTCTACTTGGTCTTCTCTGGTTTCCCCTTCTGTCCTCATCATCATTTTAAGATGTTTGCTAGTTATGTATATTAACTCAGAATTTATGTGACAGGCCAGTGAGTGACACAGGAAGAGGCTTATGCTGCAGTACTTCAGGTTCCATCGGGCTCCAAGAATAAAGAATCCAATTTGAAAAAGCCTTTGCCAGCATCAGCTGTCGGCTCGGTAAAAGATAATAAAGTAGCTGCTGCTCAAATGGCCCTCCACCTGGTCCTGTTATTTCAGCTTCTTTAAATCCTGCGAGATCTGTTAAAGGTACAACCCAAGTAAGGGAGATTAACCTGCACATTGGCAGTTTTGTCGTGCATCTAAACCAAGTGCTAGCATGCAGGTCCATGTCACTGTCCTTCTCGAAGTTGTTTTGTTGATTTTACGAGTCATTCTTTGCATGAACATTCTTAGACACTGCATATGAAAGAATATCTAGTTGTAATTAGAACACCGAATAGTTGATGAGCTTGGATTATTCTGTTTCAATTGCTTTTTTTATGCAGATACGGAGTTTTAGGCTACAGAAAATTACACACTCTGGAAAACTTCATTCTCAACCACATAAAGTGATCGTCCATAGTGTTTCAGGTTCTAATCCGGTCTCTTATCGCCATTTGCTCTGTAACAAGGAATGCTAGGTTTCTAAAAACGTGGGAAATGAGGAAACTCGAATAACATAATTTCTGCAGCCTTGTAATCAAAATGTCTGCTCTGTATTTTTCCTGATAAGCAAATTGACTGCTCGGTTAAGAAACATCATTGTTTCATTCTGTAGAACGGTGGGAATGAAGACATGCGACTCCTGTGCTATTTGAACGGAAGCCCTATTGGAACTGGATGTTGCAACGAAGTAGAGAGTTCTTTTTTCCCTATTATGTTGATGAATTTACGTCGTCTAGGGCCCATGGTTTAAAAAATACGAAGCAATTTAGGGCATGTTGAATGGCTGATATCTCTCTGAAACTTGATTCATAAAGTTTCTTAGCGTGCATGTGCTTTAGGGACAGGCATCATGTACTTGCCATGGGCACAACACATGAAAATTTAAGCAACTTTGAGTGACAAAGTTAAATGCAGAAAGAGGAATGGCGACATTTCATTGCTCTTGACATCATTACAAACGCCATCTTTCTTAGCTGTCTTCCCTGTGATCCAATATGATAAAATTATGCAATTGTTTGTGTTCTTGAGAATTGGATTCATGAATTATGTTGGGCTTTCCTGCGTCTAGCTTTTTATATTATTTAGATAAATCCAATGACGTAAAAAAAAAAAAAGAGTTAAGCACGAAGCATTTCTTTTGATTTTTTTTTTAAATTAGCAAAGTTAATTAAAAATGTTGATGAAACATCACAATATTTGAAAGAAAAATAGGTGAAATAACATAAATTATATATGTCACGATTTAAAATTGTGATTTTTATAGTTTACTATTATTCAAAATAATGATATTCTTTTAAAAAATATTAAATGAGTAGGAAAAAAGAAGAGAGAAAAAGAAAAAGAAAAAGAAAAAAAAAAGATCTTGGTGAAATAACGAAACTCCGATTATAACATCACTAATACCATCGAAAAGATTTCGATGAGATAAATCCAACGACATCACTAATACCATCGAAAAGATTTCGATGAGATAAATTCAACGACATCAAAACAGAGTTAAACACGAAGCATTTCTTTTGATTTTTTTTAAATTAGCAAAGTTAATTAAAAATGTTGATGAAATATCACAATTGAAAGAAAAATAGGTGAAATAACATAAATTATATATATGTCATGATTTAAAAATGTGATTTTTATAGTTTACTATTATTCATAATAATGATATTCTTTTAAACAATATTAAATGAGTAGGAGAAACAAGAGACAAAAATAAAAAGAAAGAAATAAAAAGATCTTAGTGAAATAACGAAACTCCGATTACAATATTACTAATATCATCGAAAAGATTTCGACGATATAAATCCAATGACATAAAAAAAGAGTTAAGCATGAAGCATTTCTTTTGATTTTTTTAAAAAATTAGCAAAGTTAATTAAAAATGTTGATGAAATATCACAATTGAAAGAAAAATAGGTGAAATAACATACATTATGTGTCACGATTTAAATTTTTGATTTTTATAGTTTACTATTATTTAGAATAATGGTATTCTCTTAAAAATATTAAAGGAGTAGAAAAAAAAAAGAGAAAAAAAAAGATCTCAGTGATATAATGAAAATCCGATTACGACATCACTAATTCCATTAAAAAAATTTCAACGACATAAATCAAACGACATAAAAAAAGAGTTAAGCACGAAGCATTTCTTTTGATTTTTTTTTAAATTAGCAAAGTTAATTAAAAATGTTGATGAAATATCAGAATTGAAAGAAAAATAAGTGAAATAGCATAAATTATATATCTCACGATTTAAAAATGTGATTTTTATAGTTTACTATTATTCAGAATAATAATGATATTCTTTTAAAAAATATGAAATGAGTAGAAAAAAAAGAAAAATAAATAAATAAATAAAAGATCTCAATGATACAAAAAAACTTCAATTACGATATTATTAATACAATAAAAAAAATTTCGATAAGATAAATTCAACAATATTAAAGAGATCGCCAACAAATATTCTTTTTTTTTTCTCCTATCTATTTAATATGTTTTAAAATTATCACTATTATAGATTAACGATGATGAACGATAGAAGTTATGTTTTTAATCACGACATGTAAAAAACTATGCTAATCAACTTTTTTTTAAAAATAAAAATTGTGTTATTTCATGAATTATTTTTTAAATTATGTTAAAAACCAAAAATAGCCCTTTCTTTCACACAATAATCTCTGTCGGCGGTTGACTTGGTCGGTCCTTGGATTTCAACAAGTCATGGAAATCGGCTGTCAGAATGTATAGAGAAAAGAAGAATAATAAATGCCGGTCAGTCAACACTGTGGGCTCGTGTCGTTGGTGACCATATGGTGCACCACTAACATCTGCGGTGTTAGAACTTCATACACCTACCAAATTTCACGACTTATTAATTAAATATGACCAGTCCTAGAAAAATACATTGATTCTAGTGTTTTTATTTTACAATATTTTTTTTTAAATGAGATTGATTTCAAATTGCATGATATGATGCTGAATGATTTTACCAGCTTAAACAATCTTCACTTAAATTTTCAGAAATAAATTATATTTTTAAATAAAAAATATTTTAATCTTGAAAACTATTATAGTCTTGTTATGTTTTTTTATTAATATGAGTATCCGAATTAACTTACTTATATCTTAATTAATTATATTATTTTTTTATTTTTTTAATATTTACAGTATCAAATCATGTTGTAAGTGGGCAAAAGGTATGATAACTTTTGCTTAAGGCATCAATTTTCCTCTGAATTGATATTTTTTAAGTTATGTTACATGTTTTTTTTTTTGTATTTTAAAAATATTTTTTAAAAAATTAAATATTTTTTATTTTATTTAATTTTAAATTAATATTTTTAGATAATTTTGATGCTTTGATATTAAAAATAATTTTTAAAAAATAAAAAAATACTATTTTAATATATTTTTAAATAAAAAATATTAAAAAAAAAGCCGTAAGAAAATTAAGTGAAAATAACAATCCTGCCGGTAAAAGTGATGACAACGACTGTGCAAGAAAACCCAGAAAAGTAGAGTGGAAGTCGCCGTTTAAAATGATATAAATGCAAGCAAGTTGATGAGTTGTCTTCTTCAAAGGCACGAGCTATGGAAAAAGCTGTAGCATG
>Ga0325411_1007894_pt1 | contig 11576 bp, 6 predicted proteins | sample PopdelMetagenome_13_FD_206181 | JGI IMG/M metagenome (GOLD analysis project Ga0325411, IMG submission 206181) | Populus deltoides microbial communities from Bellville, Georgia, United States - Xylem-PdIQD-R4 | ecosystem: Host-associated > Plants > Phyllosphere > Stem > Wood/Secondary xylem...
TGAAGAAGCAAGAGGAAAATTGCCCATATAAATGTCAAAGGGGGTGATTGTTGGGATTTGCCATTATTGGGCAACCTACCCTAAAGAGTAGGGTTACCATTTGTCAATGGTAGTTGCACCCACCATTGACAAATGTATCAACCCATGTGCAACTGTTGTTGTTGAAGAAGAGGAGCCACCATACTTGCCTATTTATAGGCATACGTGAGAGAGCACAATGAGCAAGAGAGGGGTGAGAATATGAAGAGTGTAGAGAGCTAAGTGGAGAGCTGCAATGGCAGCAGCCTTGGTGCCATTGCAACAGCTGCAAGTGCAGCAAGAGAGCTGGGAGTTGAGTAAGAGTGAAGTGATCCTCCTCCTCCATGTATTGTGTTGTAATCCTTTCTCTATCTCTAAATAATATGGACTCTCTCTTGTGGATGTACACGGTTTTGCCGAACCACGTTAAATATTGTGTCAGTATGCTTACCCTTCTCTAAGTAAATATCATAACACCACTTGTCCGCGCATGGGGGAGCCGGAATCCCCAACATTCAAGGGCCTCGGCTTAGCTTTCTTTAGCTTGCTACGTACTTGGAGCAAAGCTTCAGTCAGTTACGCTTATGCCTTCCTGTTTTAACTTTATCATTATACTTGATACCACATGCTCTGTTGTTTGAAGAGAAAAAGGAGAAGAAGTAATCATCACTTGGCATTCCCATGTCAGCTGCAGATATTCTTTATTCATTTCCTCATATTGAGGAAACCATGATGATTCTGTAGTCCTCATGTCCCGATGGTTACAACGCAGCAACTTGGATGGTTGTGGCCACTACACCTACTATTGAAGAGAAAATCGGTGAAGATTTTGCTGAATTATACAGAGAATCTAATCAATACAGGTTTCCCAATTGAGGTCTTGTTTAAACACCAGCAAGATCTTGCAAAATACTATATTGTTTATCTACTGATCAGAGCGTTAATTTGCATTCGTGAACCATTTTTTGTTTTATTGCCTCAGGGAGGTGGAAGCTTCAATTATCCATTTCAGTAATCCGCCTACTGGTTCAGAACCTTTGAAGTTTGCCTCAACATATGCTCTAAGGCTCGCAGGCTCAGTTTTTTATTTGCCTTTGGAAACAAAATCTTGTATAGTGGAGAAGTCCACAATACAATGGTGTGAGGCTATTTTTTACTGTATTAGCTGCATCGCTATTAGTCTCGGTATTCTGGGATATTGGTTCAAAAAGGTAAATTCCCGTCCTTATAGTATAATCTTTTTCTGTCGTTTCATATGGATATGCGTTGTTGTGATCCACTCAGTCATGTGTTTATCTTATTTGTTTTATTATTATGAATACCTTCCTCTACCCTTTTAGTCCTTTTGATCACTGCTTTGCCATATTGAATGAAAATGTTAAGTCAGCTCGAAACTACAGAAATTATTCTTGGCTAATGTCAATCTTTCTTGTGCTAAAATTTAAACCCCTGACACATATGACATATCAGCTCATTTTTTAATATTTTTAGCATGCTTTTTGGCAAAAATAACTTTGGTTTTTGGATACAAAACCGTAGCTGTAATTCTAGATAACTTGGACAATGGTTAATACTTCTATCTCGATACCATAAGAGAGAATTGGAAAGAAAAGAGAAGGCCGAAAAAAAGAGAAGACTGCCGTTCTTTTATTTGTTTAGTTATTTGACATCTGCTGGTGTTCGTTATGCAAGTAATCATAGCGCTTAAGATGTCTCATTTCCCTTGTGTTGAGACTCTCAGAATGTTATTAAATCACACCATGCTGATACTTTTGGTAGGGACTCAGCTCAAGCTTTGTTTGTGGTTATGGGAGCACTATATTCTTCATGCATGTTTCTCGGGGTCAGTAACGCTTCCACAGTACATCCAATAGTTTCAATTGAGAGAACTGTTTTCTACAGAGAGAAAGCAGCCGGAATGCACTCTCCATTGTCCTATGCAATGGCCCAGGTGACTGTCACTGTGCTGAAGAAATATATAGCAGCTTCTTTTGGAAAGAGCAGTTGATGAAAAAATTTACAATTCAATGTTCATTTGATGAGGTTTTTATGTACTTTGCTCAAGACCAGGTATTTGTATAATATTCTATTTTGTTTCGTGGATATATAATTTGCCTCTTTTCCTCGATCTCAAGACCAGATACTTTTATATATATAAATATATTTTCGTAAAGACCAATCACATAACATCTCCAAAGTGAAGCACAGTTACACGGTAGAAAGGACATAGTTAAGGGACTGGGAAAATAATTTGACTTCACATACATGAGGGGAAAGGAAGTTGAAGGATTTGGGATAAATTCCCATATCCATGAAAACTTCACGGTGTACCTGTTTCCTTTCAGCCACCTTTTATTGTTACTGTCTGCCCCTTTTCAGAGTATTCCAGGATGGTGGATCTGGTTCTACCACGTCTGCCCTATTGCGTGGAATCTGCGGGGTATTATCACTTCTCAGCTAGGTGATGTGGAAACAATAATTGTAGAAGCAGAAAGGATGTAGCTTGATTAGTTTTTAAATTTATTTTTAAAAAAATTATTGGTTTGAATTCTATAAATTTTAGAGTAATTGAAAATTTACTTGATCAAATTTTAAAATTGTTAAAAATTTATATTATTGTTAATTTTAAAATCAGCAGAATTAATTAAAATATATGTTGTTAATAATAAATAAAAAAAATTGTAGGAGCAGGGTGTGAATTAGGCCCTGTGAAAAAGTAATTGGATGTTACTTTCGGCTATGGTCCCAGTATGATCGGAGTGTCGGTAGCAGTACTTGTTGGCTTTTATCTCTTCTTCTTTATTATCTTTGCCGTCTCCATTAAAGTCCTCAACTTCCAGAAACGATGAGGACTTTACAATCCAGGAGCTTTTATGGATTGCATAGGCAAGCATCAAAATCATAACAGAAGACAATGTGTAGGAGACTTCAAGTTGAGATCATGGGGTATGCCAAAGGGGCAAAATACCTACCAGGAAGATTTCTCTTTAGTGCTTGATCCCACCAGACTACCTGACCTGGGAATTTTATGACATAAATCTATCAAGGATGTTATCCCCGGTTCTAAAATAATTGTCTTCTGTTCTAGTAACAGGTTGACATATAAGAGATTATGGAAATCATTCTTCATGCTTTACAAATCCAAGTTCAAACTAGCCATAGAAACGGGCAGCGGCTGTCTTACTTTGAACAATTTTTTTCTCCAAAAATAGAGAACTATGACAAAAGATATACGTAGATGTCATGTACAAAATAAAACAGCCGTACGTACTGGTACTTCTACGCAGAATGCTCTATGTCCCTAAAACATGGAGAAGCCAAGCCAGCCAGCGCACCCCCCTGCTTGCTCCGTAAGAGTGGGATTGAACATGAGAAATGAACAATGGGATCTATAATGCAGCTGGCTCTTAACTCTAAGGCATGCAAAATGAGTAAAAACAGGTGGAAATCTGCATAATTTAATCAACTCATATCATATATATGGTATTATCGATATATACATATATATATTTCATGTTCATAAGAGAGAACTATTTAATTCAGTCAGCCAAAAGCCAAACAGCACTTATAAAGGCACTATAATTTTTATTTGCTGTGAGAGCCAACTAGAGGTGCACCACATTCTCTCGTCCATTGTTCAATCCAAATGAAGTCAAGTCAAGGGATCATCTTCTCCTCTCTCATGGAATCAACCCAGTACAAGATTGATTCCAATGTCTTGCATCTCATCGTAAAACCCAATCGGTCAGCTTTCCCTCGGGTTCCTAGCATTTTCATCGGAAAGCGGAACAAGATATCCAAGAATTCCCAGTTAGCCAAATCTTCCATCTCTGTGTGTACCAGGCCTTCCTTCACTACAATTTCTTGCCAGGCCTCCTTCTTGTCACTCATTGCTTTTGCAAACCAAAAGTCGTTTGAAAACATTTCTTCAGGCACTTCTGCTCCAAACTTCTTTCCGAGGACCGGCCAGATCTCCTTCCATGTGAAACTTGGGCCATTAATTGCGTTGAAAGCTTGGCCGTCTGTGGAAGATATTCCATCATCGGTAGCTGCCCAAATGTGTTGTTCAGCTACTAGCCGAGCATCAGAACCATCAATGAACACTTCCTCCCAACACTCCCTAGTCCCTCCAAACACAAAAGGGAGGTTCAGATGTTTGCAAATAGCACCATAGATAGCTAAACAGCCCATGATGTTATACAAAGCCCTGTTGGAGCTCCCCGTCAACAAACCAGGCCTTAGCACAGACCATGCCACTTTACCAGCTAGTCTCTTCTTGAGCAAGTCCTCGAGAACATAATAGAAGTTATAACCTTCACTTGTTCTTGGGCATTCTTCATCGTAGATAGAGACTTGTTTCACATCAAAAGGACCTCTCAATGAGAAATAATGCTTCATTCCTGTTTGGAGTGAAACGTGCTTCAACGCCTTAGATTTGGCGAGGATGACATTCAAGGCATTGGACACCATGGCCTCGTTCTGTTCACAGCATTCTCTGCTATCTAGAGGAAATTCGCCTGTCCAAGTGACCCAAAACATATGAGTCACATCTTGCACCATAGAGAGCTTGTTTTCTGTCTCTTGAGGGTTTAGCAAGTCACATGAGATGAAATGGTAGTTGGGACTTAGGATAGGAAAACTCTCATAGCTTCTAGCCACGCCATAAACCTTCCATTTGTTTTTTGAGATTAGCCTTCTGGCTATTTCTCTCCCAACAAGCCCGGTGACCCCAAAAATGATGGCAACACAATCAGCAGCTGCTTCAGCTCCATTATTGGATTCCTCATCTGCCATTTGATATCGTATTGTTAGCTCAGATTTTAGAACCTTGCAGCATCTATAAATAAAGGATTTCTTGTGTCCTCCCGTATGGTAGTTAATGATCCTCTAACAGTGTTTTAGAAGGGCCTGACACCTAATCCGAATCAAACAAGTTGTCCTATTCTTTTGAGGGAGGATATCTGGCAAGGTTTCAAGCTTGCCCATTAAGACTCAATAATTGGTTTATAATATATTGCTACTCAAAATCAAGAAAAGCAAAATCATTATTTAAATAGCTTCCTTTTCATGTCAAGAATACTTTATGTTAAAAATTAACCAAGATCACATGGCGAGTGGCAAATAGTTGCGGCGTCAATGCTTCTAGACCGCCTTGCTTGCCGGCAGATTGTGACCTTTGGCCGTTAATATGCTGGCATTGTGGTTGCAACAAGAGCTTATAATATTATTTCCAAGTTTGTCCATACATGGTTAATTAGGTAGCCCTGGCACTATATTTGGTACTCAGACATGAACGGTTTCAGGACCCCATCTTCTTGATTGATGCAGCTTACTATTTTTTTTCCCTCAATTAATTTTCAACAACACATGAAACACCTTGAATCTCTGTCACCAGGTCCGGAAGAATTGGAGTTTGATTAGACGGTTGAGCTGCTAGTCATCCTGAATTTAGGCTGGGCATAAAGCTGAGATACATTAAAAAAATATCAGGCAGGCCCATCTGGGTTACTTAGTGCACATAACATGTCTAATATGAGCCTTCTCTGGCAAGGGATTAGAAGAATGAGAGAAAAGAAAGAAACAGTCATCTTACATTCTTGTCCACAATTTCCCAAGATGTATCTACTACACTTTAACTGGATGTCCCAAATGAAAGCTACAACAAGCTGGAATTGTGGGTTAAGATTCATGAGCTTTGGATTTGCATGAAGAACTGAATGGTACAAAACCAGACCAGGTTCGTACTCCATAAACAACGAAAAGGGTGCTAATTCTGTCAGTGTATGGGGAATCTGCATCCAAAAACTTGTAATGCTAGTTTACTCCAAGCAAAATGCAGATACAGTTGGATGCATGAATCATGACATATGAGTAATCAATCCACTAATCTATTGTCAACCCTGATATTGCTGTTATTTATGTGCAACTTGGGGTGCAGCATCAATTTGTTCCATGAGTAAACAGTCAAGCTGTCCTGTCAAGTTTATGCCAGCCACTTGAATTTTGATTCCTAGAGTGTCTTGTTAATTAATTAATAGAATACGGGACAGAACTAGAGACAAGAGTCGGACAAAGCCAGAGATAGCCATGATAGTTAAATTTTGAGAAAATTATTCCCTCTCATAATACTTTTGCCCCTGTATTCTTAAAAATTACATACTGTATAGATAACACTTATACTGAGTCAGCCGCACGTGAACTCGTTTAACAAAAAGTTTAAAAATATTATAAAAATTCTATTATAATTAATTTAATGCCAAAATGATTTTATAACACCATTTCTCTTCCTCTTCCCCGATTAAAAAATAACTTGAGTTTTTTGAGGCACAACTACTCTGATATTCAAAGTTGTTTTCTTTATTAACTTGATTATTACATTGCAAGAAGTGAAGACAGATTATTCTCGTAAGCAACATGATACAGTGAATTAAATCAAATACATGGAAAATCACAGCTACTAGGTAAAAAACTATATGCATTTTGACACTGCTTTGTACTTCAACTCAGTACCAAAACATTATTAGGAAGACATAAAGACAGAGCTATAAACAAACTTGTTCCATGAGAAGTTCTGTTTCTTCTCCAGAGCTCCCTTCTAAATCCGAAAAAACCAGTCTCAACTTTTGATGGCCTTGTAACTCGAAAGCTCTCGTTTACCACACCATCCTCTCTTACCAGAATGCCAATGCAGGTGGTTCACAGATGAATTGAAGAACATAAATTGATCTGTGGACCATTCTTTGCTGGGGATCAAGCCCCGCATGTAAATGCAGCTAAGCTGCAAAGAGTCCATTGAATGGTTTGCCTTGCGAGATTTGATCTAAATCAGAGTTGTAGGAAACATTAGCAGTGATCAGTCAATGAATGAAGAAACTTGGATCATTCTATAACATAGATTTTCGCTAGCTAGGAACTTACTCTGAGGAATTTTGTGAACAAAAAAGCACGCAGCAATCACAATGTAGCAAAGGAAAAGAAGCAGTCCTTTCATGTAGTGTGAAGTTCCATCCTGTAAGTAATTAAAATACTACCATAAGAGAATTTACAAACCAACTAAATAATTAATAGCCAATATAACATGCATTAACACTGGTAATTAAGAAAAATATCAGATGACAAAACCTGTAAAGTGAAGGCCGTGATAATTATTGTGAAAGCAAGAGAACCGGTTTCAAGGAGACTGAAATCAAGGTCCATATGGATGTTCATTGTCCACGCAACAACAACACACAAAGGGACCTGAAGCCCACAAAAAAAAAAGAAGAAGAAGAAGTTATCATGATTTCTTTCCAAGGTTAATTTGGCAAAGGATTTTGTTTGCCTGGGATTCTTTAATCTTACCACAAACATTGAAATTTGAGTGGCAGAACCTAGAGCAACACCTAAAGATATGTCCTGCATAACAGCCAGATAATTGGTGTTATTGAAACTTAGCAGGCAACAAAATATAGGAGTAAGACTACTGTCATGGTCTAACATATCATACCAGCTTGTTCTTGAAAGCAAATATGACCGATCCAGCATGTTCTGCAGCATTCCCCACTATTGGCAGCAAAATTATGCTGAGGAAACTGACAGAAATGCCCCAAGAATCTGATGCAGCCTGATTGAGATACATTAAAATTTGAAATCCGCATATTAGAAGATGCTTTAATATTGCTAACAAATAATATTTTAGAAATTCTCAAGTGTAATGTACCTCAATTGTGCCCACAACATACTCAGATAACAAAGCTATGATAATTGTCATGCCAGCCAACCAAGTAAATGCACTCCAAAATCCTATCACCGCCTTTTCTTCCTCCTCATCATCTTCCTGTCATTCAACTTGAACCAGTAAGTTCTATACATTAATACCAACTTTGGATTATAATTATTTCCTTTAGACCTAATAGAATACTGATCTCATTGAATAAAACATTTTTTAAGTGCTGCAATTATAATGAGCCTCATATAGTTTTTATCTTAAAACTTTTTCGCATCTAGAGTTAATTAATCACCTCTTGAGCATCAAACAGTTGCCTGTGAGTTTTTAGCTGGAAGAAGATATAAGCAACATATGCTATAAGCATAATAATGCTGCTCACTCTGGACAACTCAAGGGTAGAGAAGGCAGTGGCAGTTCCTTCCCCTATGGCATATCTGAACATTAGTGGCAACATGTGGCATAACAACCCCAGTAATAAAAGTAATGAGTTCACATCAGCCTGCTTCTGTTAAAGCCAAAAAAAGAAGAAAAAAAGATTATGAAAAGTATTAGCTAGATCGTATATAATAATTACTTACCCAAGTTGTAAAATTAATTGGATTTGTTCTTGAATTTTGAGTGTGTGTCTTACTCTATCGTATTTCTGTTCCTTTTTTAGGTTGGCTAAGCCTCCGCATAGGAGGGAAGTCCCAAGAACTAGAAGGAGATTTGACAAAATGGAACCCAAAAGAGAATACTTCAAGACATGTATTTTGTTCTGGTAAAGAGCAAGAATTGCTATTATCAACTCGGTTGCATTGCCACATGTTGCATTAAGGAGTCCTCCAACTGCAAATGATCGAATAATCTTCAATTTTCAAATGATGGTGTAAAACCAGAATTAGAAGTAATCTGTGGGCAAATTTAAATTACCTGTTGGACCAGTGAAGTATGCAATTTGTCTGGGATTAATAGCAGCATGAACAACAAAAGTTGAAAATAAAGATTAGTATCAGAACAACCAATGGATAAAATATTCCACAAGTAAGCTTATAAAATTATATGACTATGCTTAGTTACAGACTTACTCAGTGAGGAAGCTGACACGTTCTGCTAGTGGGGTGAGTCCAAGCAAGCTCAAAGCAAATATCCAAGACTACGTGTGGCAGAATAATGCAAATTAAAAAGATATACAACAAGAAATATCGTAATATATTTATTTAATCCATATCTATGATCATCTTCGTTAATTTGGTAATTAAATATGTATACAGGAGTTGCTAAATGTAACAAAATCAATTGTAAATATACAAAGTAAAATCAATGACATGGTTGTGTAACAAAAAAAAAGGTTCCATGATTAATCTTCCGAAAAGAAACTAATCAACTTACTCTTCCGAACTTATAATAGTCAGCAGCAATTGCTAGAGGAATGGCTGGGAAGAGAACAGCCAGCTTAGTTCCAAGAATCACTTCTTGAAGATTGGTCAAGAAATAGCCAAGCATTTCAAACCGAACATTTGATGAAACAAGCATTGGATCGGATTTCTTTCGAATAATTGAAGATGAAACATTCTGTGGTGTCTTCCCATTGACAAAACCCCCCTTAATGTTATTGCTGTTCAAGCCTTCCTTATAGTTAACATCTCCATTTTCCAATTCTGATGAGACCTGTTGATGAACCTGTGAGTGGTACTGGTCCATATTATGGTAAAATATTGTATAGCTACCACCCCAGTATACACCTAGTTTGTTTTCACTTCTACGTGAAAATCCAAGCGATCCCTGCTACCTTTAGCTTTAATTCCTGGGCTGATATCATAAAGAGGAGGTTATATATATATATATATATATAGGACAAGAGAAGCTAAATGTTTCTGAGGCAGAAAGACCCGAGAGTGCAGTTTCTTTATAATTAGTGTAGCTTCCTGGAATTTTCCCCCGCTTGTTGCCATTCTTGCATGGGAGTCCACGTACTTGCTAATGAAATTGTCTAGGTGTTGCACTCCTGGGACTATATACTGAGGTTTCACATGTAATGTGTTATACATTACTAGCTATCAGACAGAGTGCAAAGATAGGAATGGAATTGCATCCATAGCTGTATATATAACAGGATTAGTACACCTTTGTTATTGCCTTTTTATAAAAAATTAATATTTTTTATTTAAAATTAATTATTTTTTTATATTTTTAGATTGTTTTGATATGTTGATATTAAAAATAATTTTTAAAAATAAAAAATATTATTTCAATATATTTATATATAAAAAATACTTTAAAAAATATCTGTTATTATACTCACAACAACTGTTTGTGTAGCTAATCATATTTTATATGAATCATGAAAAAACAATATATTATTGAATATAGTAATTTCATTAAACACGACAAAATATAAAATACATGGCTATTTTTAAAATTCAATGATAATTACAGCTTACCAATTAAAAAGAATTAAATAAAACAACCAACAACAATATGAAAACATGAACATTCAGGTTAATATTAATCCATCTATGTACGCAGGGGGCTGACAGGGCCTGGGTCTCTGGAAAAGAAAAAAAACCAAACAGTTTTAAATTCTAGAATAAAAACTATTAAAATTAATTAAGTTATGGTCCTCTAGAAAATCTTTTATAATCTTGGCCTCAGTAAAAAGATTTCCTGGCCACGCCCTTATGAACATTAAATACAATTCTCTAATCTTCTCTATCAAGAGCTTTCTAAAATAAGAATGTTGTTGCAGCTTATATACGTGGAACAATCTCAAGTTGTCATCAAGTACTTCTGAAGGAACCGGGTTACAACATCAGACTCCATTGATAGAAAACTTCACTTTTTTATATGATCGTTATTAATCTCTTCTAAATCATAAGAATTATTTAATAGCAAACCATTTGTTCAGAGAAAATATAAATCAGATTATACGTACCGATATAAAAAAAAACTAAAAACAAAACCAGATCCAGAAGCATATATATGGAACTAGATCAAGATTTGGCAAAAAGGAAGAAGAAAAAATAGAGAAGTGAAAAGTGAGGTGATTCTTTCATTGACGACGGCCATGGTTTTTCTCTCTTAAGCGAACTAAGAGAGAGAAAAGAGAGCAGTAAGGAGAAGAAATTCCGTGACCACGTTGGGTAGGCCAAAGCTACTGTACAAATGTTGCTTTGCTTTATTGCAAACCTGTTGAATTTAGAACTGCATGCACAGTGAAGAGCTTGTAGCGTGTAGTCTGAATGAAGCAATTGATATTGCTACAGTTAAACTAACTAATGATTTAACAGTCACCAGCGAATGCATATATTCTAACATCTCACTCAAACTCAGTCACAACATGCATGTCAACTCAGCCCGGGTTTGAACAGTTAAGTGGGGAATTGAGAAAAGGGGACTGGATGCGTCTTTCATCTGGTAATTAGAAAGATAAAGATCAAGAAGGGATTGGAGAGAGATCCCTCAAATTATCCTTCCTAATTTACTCGAATTAGGTAGATTGATCATTTCTATCCTTCCATTTCTTCATAATTTTCAATGCTTTTGCTTTGGATAGATTGACTCTTATCCTTCCAGTTAGCCAAATAATTAGAGGGATTATAATAAGCCATCCAGCATCTCCCCTACTCATCCCTTCACTTAATCCAACCCAGCTCCCCCAAAATCTATCATTCCCAATAAACAGTCTTACAGTGGCGTGTGAATAACTTGACGATGATAGCAAGGAGAAGATGGATCATCGAGAATGGAGAACTACGTGTGCTTCGTTGAAATGTGCTAGCTAGGTTAAACTAGCACGTGGCACCTCTTGGCTATGTTTGGAAGAACATCACAAGTGTTATGGCCAATACATGCACATGGTGAAACGCAG
>Ga0325411_1007895_pt1 | contig 11576 bp, 6 predicted proteins | sample PopdelMetagenome_13_FD_206181 | JGI IMG/M metagenome (GOLD analysis project Ga0325411, IMG submission 206181) | Populus deltoides microbial communities from Bellville, Georgia, United States - Xylem-PdIQD-R4 | ecosystem: Host-associated > Plants > Phyllosphere > Stem > Wood/Secondary xylem...
AAGGTGGATTGGATGCTTCATACATGGTTTAGTTACAAGCACTGGCATATAGTTTTGATAGATTTATATACTAAATACACAGCATTTATAAGCTCATTGATGAACATGGAAGGACTAATTGAGGGTGGCTAAGCAATTGTTGTAACACTTGATTTAACATTATAAAAACGGAGGTTCCTGTATAATCAATGACACAAATACAAGATATTTCACAGTATTTCAGCAGCTCAGAAATGTAATTATATTGCATTTACGGTGTCAACCGTGCAATGTGGGATCAAAGAAATACTATATGGTAAAATCTTCCTTCAGGGTCGAAGGATGCAGATTAAAGCCTGTCTTAAGTAATAGATTGATTCCTTTTTAAAGCTCGGGCATGATGCGTTCACCATCTGTTCTGAGCAAGGAGGGGACACTAACAGACTCGGCCTCTCTAGCTTTTGCCTAATCCAAAAAGATAACCCAGTTCACCGTCCCAGGTGAGAGCGGACTGGGACTTTATCTCAGAGGCAGGAGCACCCCCAGGGCCCGCACCATCTAAATCTTGACAAGTCCATAACTGAAAAGCTAAGGTATTAATAACTCATATTTTAAAGGTCCTTCATATCTTATGGTCTAGTCAATCAGCACACAACTAATGTTTCCTGCATATATCATCTCATTTATCGAATATTCGTTCTTCATGAAGTTAACAGCGACATGGCCCTATTTTGCCTTTCCCTTCCCCTTCCCTTGACCTTTCTTCGATTCCAGCTTGGCTTGTATTCTGGCGGCGGCGGCAGCTTTAGCTTCTTCTCTCCTCTTCTTCTCTTCCTCTTTAGCTGTAGCAGCAACCTCCCTCTGCTTCTTCAGCTCCCTGATTCAACATTAAAGAATGTCATAAGGCCATTTTACTGTGTCAGTGAGGAAAGTTCCAAAAAAAAAAAATCAAAATTCAGAGTGATCTATTTTTTTATGTCAAGAAGTATAACTTACTCGAGCCTGGCCCTCTCTTCTGATACACTGGTCACACTGGAACCCTTCCGTGGCTTGCAGGCCACCAACTCCACCTCAAAAATAAGAGTTGCGCTGTTTAAAGTATACAAATATTTAATCAAAGTAGATCAAGACCTCCATTTTTATGATAGTGTGAAGACAACTACCAAGAGCGTGCACTAACTGGCATGTTGGATTATTTTAGCCACACAAGCTCCATTTTACAATTCAAATAATTTAGATCTTTGATCCACCAAAGTAACTGATTTGCAAAGTTTATAATAAAATTGCACAAGATTATTGTATATCTCTAATGGTAGTTGGACCAACATACTTAAGGGATTAATGAAACAGGACAGTCTATGTACCCACAAATTCATCTTGTTTCTGTCACAAAATTGCATGACTAGTTTCATCGAAACAGTCACGTCAAATGTTATATGCATGATTCATGAATTATTTTTTTTATTACAACATCAAAAGAATAGGTAGGTATACATCCTTTGTTAATATCTCTCGGAAAACTAGAATCAGATATCCAAGATGGAAGATCCAGGACTGCACTCAGAACTATCCACAAGGAGAATTGGATTGCTTGTTTAGAAAGACATTCAGTTCAACTGCCATCCACCAAGGTTTAAATCTTGTGGGAGATTTGAACGGCTGTTAAAAGGGAGGTCTGAGTCTATACGGGGAAAAATTAAGGATGGGCTTCCTGTTAGTGTTTAAACACCAGTCTAAGACTACCTCGTTGATTGTGCACACATGCAGATTTTATTAATACTTTGAATAGGTTGCTGATGAGGGTGCGGTGCCAAGGAGGATAATCAAGCAGCCCGGGTTGAAAATAATGGTGGCGGCCAATAAGGATTCCAATGAGGATGCTCAACGAGCTGGGGTGAAAATGGTGGTGGCAGTGGCAGTAGGTGATTCTAGTAAAAATAACAATCATATTTAGGAAACGCTTTTGGAGACAAAAATCTCCAATCACATTTATTTCATTTCCAGTAGATCTTTCCTAGGCCATTGATTTTGAGCACAAATGTTCCTAATTCAAACAAGTCTCGGTATCAGAAAAGTAATTCTAAACAACAAATTGAAAAATGAATCTACATTGACATACTCAGGTGGGATATCTGGCGGGGAACCTGCACTGCCATAAGCAAATTCTGGTTTGCAAGTAATTTTTGCAACCTCCCCAACCTGGTAAAACCAAAAATATACATGTTACTCTACAAGAGATAAAAATCTTAAAACGAAGTAGAAAGCTTGCATTGAGAAAGCAAGTTATGACCTTCATGGTTTTCACTGCAATCTCCCATGCCTGAATCACCGAGCCCTTCCCAAGTTCAAATGAGAACACAGTATTATCCATGCGTGTCGTATCAAAAACTTCACCGGTTTCAGCAAGTGTGCCCTCGTATTGAACTGTTCAAAGCAAGAATTCATATTTTATTTGGTAAACCAAAAACAAGTTAGTTAAAATCACTAACTAGCAGCAAGAGCATACCATACCATCAACAAGAGGAAGATCATCCGAGGGACAAAGCGCATCAGCTTTCGCTTTCCTCAAGATTGTCTTGACAACACCTCCATCACCGGATAAATCAACTGAATCACTCATGTCACCTCAATAGCCTGATTCATCCAATTAGATCAGATAATAATCACCAATTAACATTTATTATTATTGGCTATTGAGATAGAATCAGACACATGAAAATAACGACAATCGGGACCAGAACCCTAGGGTTTTAATTACTAATAAAAAAAAAACTAACACTGCTTCATTTTGCCTCACATTTCTATATTAATATAAAGAAACAAGTGATTAGATGCATATTAATCGAACATCGGTTCAAATTTCACTATAAGAATACACAATTTTATTTTAAAAAAAAAAAAAACTGCAACAAAATCTTACAACCAGATGAATTTTTTTTTTGTTTGAACTGACCTGGTTCAGTGAGAGAGAAGAGAATACGAGAAGAGATGGAGAAATCGGGTTGAATCAGTGACGAGGTATCGGGGGAAATGACAGGGATATCGGTGGCCATAGGCGTCTTGGTGTGGTCTTTCAGCACAGCAGTGTGTGAGAAGAAACGAATATAGTGAGCGACAAATGTGAATGTGGGCTTGAAGCCCAGTATACGATTAGAGAGAAAGAACTTTAAAGCCCATGGTCTCTTCTTCTCATTGCAGGGTTGGATATTTTAGGCTCGGTGTGGGATGTACGCGAGTCTAATGTTGGTTTAAGTTTTTAGTTTTGCTGAGCTAATATCACTCCTCCAATGCTCCGCCTGTAGAAATCTACCGTTTAACCTTCTTATGAACTCGTGGAAAAGTATGGTGTCGAATGCAGAATGTTTCATCGCTTTAAGAGACTTAATTAGTCTATATTTATGTAACATAACTTGAAAAAAATAATTAAATTGGGTAGATTCTATTAGGATTTATCTAGTGACATTGGTTGTCGACTCAATAATTATAATTAAAAACTTCAGCTAGTATTTTCAAAGGCGTCATTTATATAAAGTCTGTGACGAGTCAAAATATTTAGGTAAAATTTTTATTTATATAAAAATATAAAATATTATTCAAATAAAATAAATCTAATAAACACGTTAAATTCATAGAATTTGAGTTTGAGAGCAAAGCTCAAGGTAATCTGAATTTGACAAACATGTTAGATCTAAATGATTTCAGCTTGGCATCAACCAAGCCTAAAATAGCATGAGTCTGCAAACATGTCAGACTCAAAGAATTAGACTTGGCAATCATTCAAGTTTAAGATAGCAAGGATTTAACAAACATGACAAACTTAAAAAACTTGAACTTGACAGTTAGCCAAGACCAAAGTAGCGTGCATCTTGCAAATATATCAAACCTAAGAAAGCGTGAATCTAGCAAACATGAGAGATCCAAAGAACTTGGGTTTAATGGTCAGTCATATCCAATGCAGCGTGGGTCTAGAAAACATGACAGATCCAAAAAACTTGGGCTTAACTGACTGCCAGACCCTGAAAAACATGGGTCTGACAAATATGCTAAACCCAAAGCATTTTGATTCAACCATTACCAAACTCTAAGACTATATGCTTGATTCTAGACAATCTTTTAAAATAAAAGTATTGAAGGCATGATAAATTGCAATGCCTCTCCATCTGTAATAAAAAATAACCAAAATTGTAAAAAATAGCACAACAAAAATAACCAAAATCAACCTGTGACCAGCTCTATAAAAGGTAAATCATAAAAAATAGCACAACAAAATTAAGAGATGAAATTGAATAAAATATACAATAAAAAAAGAATCCAAACAAAAAAGAAATATCAATAAAAATATTATGGACTAAATTTGACATAAAAGTATCTTGAAATCAAATGTCGAATAATGAAACTAAAAAAAAAGTTCAATTAGAAAAAAAATATAAACAAACAAAAATAAAAAAAATAGAGACCAAGTTTCATATAAAAAATAAATAAATGAAACTAAATGATAATGGATGAAGTTAAAAAATAAAATAAAAGGATACATTTATATTTTAGCAACGAAAAAAGAGAGAGAAAAGCTCATCAGAGCCCAACCATTGCTCCGTTATGTACAAGCGTGGTATCAACAGAAAAATTATGGCGAAACCCTTCCAACAATGCCCTTGAAAGCGGCATTTGGACACATGCGGTATGACACGACACCACACACATCGAGAATTTAAAAAAAATAATATTTATGATTGTCAAAATACTAAATTACACCCCGGTGGACTTGATAATAACTAAAAACCAATTTAAAAATACAAAAAGTACCCCGAATGCAAGCTGGCAAGATATGTTTTTAAAAGATTGTATAGTCCTTCCATTACGCTATTAAATATAAAAAGATCGAATTGTTCTTGTTAGCCTTTCAAAAAACTTTGTTTGCAGACGTATTATAATCCTTACACCATACATGTAAAGATAAAAATGTTGGATTGTTTCCCGTAACCTTTTAAAAAATTTGTTCTTAAGAGTAATATTATACCATGTATTTAAAGTATAAAAAAATTGAGTTGTCCCTAATAAATATCACAACAATTAATGGCTCTTGTATATAAAAAAAACCACATTATCCCTAATAGCAAGTTAATTAATTTTTTATTGATAAAATAATAATCACGGTCAAAATGTTATGTATTTAGAGACACATTTAATTCTTAGTTTTTTTGACCGGTGGTAATAAATAAATGCCTTCTATATCCTAAAAATAATTGCTTTCTAATCACCAAAAAAGGGGCATGGCCTTGGTAATATCATTATCAAAGTGGCTGGGGGGGAGGGACCTCAGAGGAAAAGGAAGATACGATTTTCCGAAATGATATCACCTAAAATTAAAGATGGTCAAACTGTAAGTGATAAGTGATAACACAGTCCAAAATGCAATGTATTAGTCACAGAGAAAGTGGTCCAACATCCCAAAAACCGAGCATGTCGCAAAATTCAATCCCGGAAACTCCATGGTTGGAGCGTGATATCTGGATACCATGCCCATGTCCTCGGAGCTGAGGAACTCGAGGGAGGGGTCCCTCCCTTCAATAATTGCTCGAGCCTCCACCTCCTACCTATCCCAATCCAAGACCACGCCACTCATCCCATAAAATAACAACTCCCAATTGGGACCCACCCAACGCAATAACGCTGTTGGGATCGCGTTTCCAAATAGCGCCGTGCAATAGAAGAGTTCCACCCTGTGTAATATTTATTTCCGGCCGCTTGATCAGACTACTCACCCTTGCGTGTCCATGATGTGACCGTTGACCGAACAGGGACGTGTAGAGGAGTGCTGCTTTTGCTGTGGGGGCTTTTGAAAAACCAGTGGGTCACGGATCGGGAATGGGCCCACCATCAGTTGTAGAGCCCACACAAAGAAACATTTTTTTGGCTTCTTATATGCTTCTCCCCCAAATTAACAGTGGGGCGCGCCCCCAGTTGTTGCCTTAAAATATTTTTAGTGCATGGGGATAGTCTGCTCGGTGATGTGGCAAGGTACGTGAGTACAGGAGGATGTGTCTGCTTGGTAACGTGTTAAGGTATAGCAGTTGTCTTTTGTTTTAATTATAATTTTAAGAGAATTTATATTAAAAAAACTATAATTTATAAAATAAAACTTTAACCTGTCACACCGCTACTGCAAACGCTAAAACTTTTCTTTTGGTTCATCTCCGTCTAGTCAATAAAGATATATATAACTAGGATGGAAATCAGTGTTCCCTTTCACCGATGAATGATGATCTGCAGCTGGAAAAAATAATTGCTTTTGAGTACCAAACAACCGCATGTTATAAAGAAACAACAGAAACATCGATTTTTAAAAATGTCCTATCAAAACAATAAAAAATACACATACATGAAATTATAGTTTATGCGCGATATTTTAAAATATACTTCGGCAGATTGAGTGCCGATCTTCGACACATCTTTACAAGACAAACATACAAAGTTTGTCGATGATGATATATGGTATAAATTATAGACTGAATTTTGGCTTGATCAACGGTTTTATAGAGCTTTGATTGAAATGCTGAAGATAAAAAAAAAAAAAAAATTCTATGAACATCCACATTCCTTGAGTATGAACTCAATCCACTATTTTTTTTGTTCATCAAAGATTCCCAAAGAACATGGACCGTTAGGGTAAACAGGGCGGCTAATTCTTCCTTGTTATTCTATAATCGAGAAAACATATGATTACTTTCACTTGAAAAAAGCCAATGACCAACTATAGTCTATACTAAACGTACTATTTTCAATAGTAAAACGTGAAAAGAAAAGGTGAAATAAATAGTAGTGATTTTTAAAATTACACTTTACGCCGAAAAGAAAAGGCTTGAAAAATTTAATTGCGGCCACTGTAGATTATTGATATGGGCCTGGTCAAGAGAAGGATAAGGTGGAAAGTTTGCTGAGAGAGCTCGCAAGTCTCGCATTGTGGCTAAGGGAATCAATATGCAATCATAAATGGGGATTTTGTGTGACCCAGAGAGATTGATTCTTAACATTTTCCACGTTAGAGTACAAAACTCGATCTACTATTACCACAGCTGTCAAGTAAATTTTGTTCTAAGAATCAAGTTAAGATCACAAATAATGACTTGGATTGACCATGTTAGAGAGATGTGCGAAATTAATTTATATTTGTTACACTTGAGAGGAGAAATATGCACACTAAACATCTACTTATAAAATATTTTTTAATCTTCAAATACTCAGTAATGTTTTTGCATTATAGGAAATTCAGACTAGCGAATTAGTGAATTGATCATATTGATAATAATAATAATAATAATAATAGAAATAATAAATTATTAATTTTAGACCTGTAAAATTAATCAAGATATATAAAAGTTGGTTTGTACATTCAGAGATAATAATATATTCAATATAAAATAAACCAACATTACACATGAAAATCCCATCAAGATTCTTATGACCCAAATAAAAGTGGGCGAGGATTCGCGGGTTGACGTTGTTCCTTTTAATTTCTCCAGGAGCTATCATGTCCAGTTCACCTCTCCACTAATTAATTAAGATAAGGAAGGAGACCCTCTTATCCTTGTTTTCCTTTTGTTCTTGATGTCTCCCTCGGCACGCCAAGCTAAATTCCAATGATTAATATCGAAATCTTAATTTGTTTGGAAGATATGTTTGTTTGATTGCGTAGAAAGTGCGTGTAAAGAAGAAAAAATTAGGAGGAAAGTAAAGTTTTTGTTTGACCCTAATGAACAAGTAAGACCAGGGAAAGAAGAGAAAATGGAAAGTAATAGAAAAATAAAGACACCTCTAATGGCCAAACTATCAATTATCAACCCATGAATTCAAACTAAAAAGACAGTGAACATGATGTGTTTCGGCACATCACAAAAGCAGACCGTATTCCGATTTGGGATTTCCGGCGCCCCACCACACTTTCCCTATATTTTAAATTAATTCCAGCTGCATCAAGGCGGTGTCATAACCCAATAAACTATAGATTACAACGCTGAGATGTAAGCAGATATTACATTGCATGCATAAGCTCGGTCTGAACCTAATTAGAAAGGTCATTTAGCGTGAATTAGGCACATGCACTGAGTTCAATTATCATCATCCAAAACGACGTCGGTCGAAGAAAGGTGAGGGACATTTGCTACGTGAACTGTGAGCCGTGAAGAATAAGAATTTGCGAACCCATGTGTAGATCAATCGGGGGCATAGTCAGCAATGAAGCCAACTTTCTATTTCCAAGGCATCAACTACTGCCCTGCTGCTGCTTACATAAATCAGCATGCTATACTCGGTGCTATAATGAAAAAATCATGTAATTTCCGATCTGTATTACACGCCAAAAAGTTTGAAATTCTTAATTGTGTGCTTCCTTATTTTAGAATTTGAAGCTTTATGATTCCCGAAGGTTTCCATTTTATAACGAGCAGTAGTCAGAACCCATGATGTTAACACCACACAGCCACGGTAATCAGGTATCAGCCGACAGGGGAGGGGAGCCCAGCTGTAAATGATCTCCACAGACAGAATTACCCCCCAAACTACTTGCTAATTTACCACTCACTTGCCTCAGAGATTTACCCCCACCCTTTATCACTGATGTTCACGTGAAAAGTACAAGAACAACCCTGAACAGGATAAGCAGTCAAAGTGGTCCTGGCCCCGGTCAGGGGCTCGAGAATGCAGGATATTATCGTCATTTGGAGCATTATACCGGGCATTGAGATTCGCGCCCATTAACTTCCCTAGCTAGGACAAGGAAACCCTATTTAGTAGAAATGACAGTGCATAAACAGTGCTAAGTGTAATCTTTAATTTCTTCAAAATCAAGCTTTATTGACTGCCATGGCAGTTAATGTGGAAAAATAATTGAAGAAAAAGGCATCTCTTTTGCGCTCTTTTTGGGCCCTTGAAGGACCTAAGAAAGATACTCGCTCCCCCCACTTGATCCATCTTCTCACTGAGACGACTCTACTAATTTCATTAATTATCAACATCCATGATGGTGATACATTAAAAATTAAAAAAAAAAGTGAAGTAAAAATAGTAACTGATGCGGCCAAGCACACCGGATCCACAATTCCACAGAGACACACCTGCAATAGCTGCTGCAATGGTTGAATGGAATCTCTCTGTCTCTCTCACAAAGTCCAGAGAGAGAGAAGGAACTAGAGTGATGTGAGATCACACCCTCCACTTCAATCATTAAGACAAAGGGAAAATAGATAATGGACATGGGAGAATAGTGAGAATTACGCATGGATGATCTCTCTATCATATTAATCTCTAACACTGAAACTAACAGTAACATCAAGAAACCATCTCCTTCTAAGGAGTTTCCAGATTCCCAAAAAAAAAAACAAAACCAAAAAGCGAAAGAATGCAAAACAAAAAAAAAAAGGCTAAAAAATCTTTATATACATGTATATATATCTTGCCCTTCCTCTTCCTCTTGGATGCCAAGAAAATGCCTTGAAAATGGGTTTTTATTGAAGCAAAACCCAAGAAACCATCTCATTGAACGAAGGAGATATAAAGTTAAGAGTCCAAAAATGGAGAGAAACTTCAACCAATGTTTCTCTCACTAGATCCCTTTGTCTTTCCTTTCTTTCTCTTCCCAAATTCTTTAAGCATCACTATAGTCTCTCCAGCAAATAAGCATCGCCACACACCTCCTCACGATGTAAAACCTAGCTCTTTGTTCTTTAACAAGCCTTGCACACTTTCTTGTAAAAGAACATCTCCTTTGAGATGAATCCTTCATCAGAGAAGAAGTTGAGGATCTGCTTCTTGATGACCCCTCTTTCTTGGACAATTTCCACTTCTCATCAAAGTAGAATTGTGGTGGTTCACTTGCACTATGAGTGAGAGTAATAGCCATGACAATTAACCAAAAAATTACTTCTCAAGAATACTTAAAATTCTCAATTCCCTCTTTCAATGGGCTTCTAAGCAAGAACAGAGAGAGAGAGAGAAAACGAGTCACAGGAAGTGAAAACGAAACAGTGAGTTTCTTGGAGTGTTGAGACCGCGTCAATGAGGCAGGTTATCGGGTAGGGGCTCCTATTTATAATAAATTAAGAGTGAATAAAAAGCGTTGCAGAAGGGTGTGGCAGCGGGTATCACCCGGGCCTTCTTTGCCTCGAGAGGCCCACCATGTAATTTTTTTTTTATTGTTTAATTATTTTATATAAAATCCATTTGTATTTTATTGAGGTTGGTTCCCAATACATACGTCATGGGCCGTGGAAGGGAGAGAGAGGGAGAAGGAAATTTAATGCAGGAAATCTCACTGAGCTGTGTGGGGCTGTAAGCCTGTAACTGTAAATTTCTTAGTAATTAGAAAAAGGCATTTTTTTATTTTTGGTTCGTCTATGCAGTTATCATCTCAATCTTGTTTTATGATGAAATTTTGTGTTTGTGCTGCTTTAAGAGCCCTGCGAAGCAAGTAAAAATTGGGGATGCATAAATCAGCTGAGAGGAGCATGTACCAGTAAGTATTTATTTTTATTTTTAATATTGATATGGGATTAATACATTCATAAATAATCATTAATACATTCACAAAATATAAGTTCTAGCAGATCTCTCTGCTTTCAACTGAGTCGATCGAATAAATAGACAAATTGAAAAACATGCAATCGATGGCCTTCCGGCGATTTCTGACATGCCTATCATCCACAGACCATCAATTAAAAGAAAATGGTATCTTGCACGCAATGAAATCTACGAAGAGGGGAGGTTATGTTTTCTAAAATGCTTTCCAAATTGTTATTTATTTGAGTAGAATATTAAATTAATTTTTTTATATAATTTTATATATTGATGTTAAAAATAAAAAAAATACTATTTTAATATATTTATAATAAAAGAATAGTTTGAAAAAAATAATGCAACACGTTACCGAACCTTATAACGAATTTTCTTAAAAACCGGCCAGGAAAACAAATTTCGAGGTTACAGGCATCCATAGCTTCGGTTACTATAATCCAGCCTATTCAACAACTAATAAAAGGCGCTCAATTTGCATGATGTCATCCATTTTATAGCCTTTTCAATGGATAGGTTTACAGCTGCAGTGCTTTCATATCAAAAATCAGACCACACACAAAAAAAAAAAAAAAATATATATATATATATATATATATGTATAAAAAAAAATTAAAAGTCATCTAACACCTATTTTAAAAGTATTTGTAATTATTTTTTAAAATATTTTTATTTTTAAAATATTTTTAAATAATATTTTTTTTATTTTTTAAAAATTATTTTAAAATTAGTATATCAAAATAATCTAAAAAATTATTAATTTAAAATAAAAAAATAATTTTTTTTAAAAGTATTTAGCAGTCTAAAGTCTAAACTTTAAATTGTGAACTTTAAAAGCTCTCGAAAGGCCCTACAGGGCTTAATTCGTCGCTTCCAATTTGATAACCTTTTTTTTTGTTTTGTTTTGTTTTTTTTGCATGCTGCTCTTTTTAAGGAGGGTGTGATATTTTTGTCTTTTTTCCACGCTTTCGGGTTGGTAAACAGTCCATTTTTTTAGTTGGTGATTGATATTTAAATTCAATAATGTTTTTGAA
>Ga0325411_1007896_pt1 | contig 11575 bp, 2 predicted proteins | sample PopdelMetagenome_13_FD_206181 | JGI IMG/M metagenome (GOLD analysis project Ga0325411, IMG submission 206181) | Populus deltoides microbial communities from Bellville, Georgia, United States - Xylem-PdIQD-R4 | ecosystem: Host-associated > Plants > Phyllosphere > Stem > Wood/Secondary xylem...
TTTAATTCAAGTTAGCATTGGATTTGAAAGGAAGAAATCGTTTTGGATTGGATTGAAGGTGAAATGATCGCCTTCTTCCAATTGCTGTCTCCACGAGAAAGAGCTATACTGTCTGCGACTCTGCCGGCTTTTTTTTTTTTTTTTAGAAAAAAAGAACTCCTACATGCGTGTAATGTTTAGTGAATTACTGGATAGCGGCTGCAACGTTCCCAGCCCGCACAAATTTTTTTCAACGAGAAAAAAAAAAGCTACGAAAATGCAAGCGTTTCTAACTTTCTATAATAAAGCTAAAACAATTTTAGATTTATCTAATTTGTTTAATAAATTTATTAATTTAAATAATACAAATAAAAAAAATATAATAATAATAATAATAATAAATAAACTAGTAAAAAAATGGCTATAAAAAAGTAAAAAAAAATTACTCGAGCCGCTTGAGTTAACATGTCAAATATGAGAGATAGTTATGATATAAGGTAACCTCATAAAAAACATATTAATTAAAACTATAAAGCTAAATTGTCAAATACATCAATGTTGAAAAGAAAATTTTAAAAACATTTTTAAAAAAAGAAACGAAGAAAAAATATGAGTCAACCTGTCAACCTTATGATCATGGGCACATGATTGAGATAAACCTATAGAAAGAAAATTAAGAGAAAAAACATGAAGATCAATTTCTAATAAACCAAATATTAAATGATAGAATTAAAAAAAAAATAACAAAAAAGAACAAAGTCAACCTATGTTATTCTTCAAAACCAACAAACGTGATCATGAGCTCATGACTCACACCATAGAAGTCAAACCCTGAAAAATAACAAAACAAAATTTCAAATCATGAAATGATGAGGGATGAAATTAAAAAAAAAATACAATTAACAAAGGATCCAAAACAAAAAGAAATTAAAAAAATAAAGACTAAATATGATATAAACATCATTTGAAATCAAATGTTGAGAGATTAAATCAAAAATAAAATTCAATTATAAAAAAAAAATTAAAAAAATAAAGACCAAATTAAAAAGAAAAAAAAATAAATTACACTTATATATTTTGGCAAAAAAAAGAGAGAGAAAAGATGGAGTAGGAAAAAAAAAGAGTTTACTAGAGGCTAGCCGCCATGTACAGGAACGACACCAATAGAAAAAGTACAACGAGACGTTTCTAATGCTGCCTCATAAAAAGGTGTTTAGACATTGGATGACGTTGTATGCACTGTCTAAAGGTGTGAATTTTTAACGTTTGTCAATATATATTTATAATTTGTGAAATTTTATGTGCATTGATATTTTCTTTGAATTGTGAAACTTATATGTTGATGTTATTTTTAATTGAGAATTTTAATGCGTTGACATGGTTTTTAAAATCTTAGTTTTAACGTGTTATACATTTTTAAACTGTAAATTTTTTTATGTTTATTGTAAAAATGTTTTCACATATAAAAAATAAAAAAAAATATGTGAATATAAAAAATATCATGATCTTTTTGTTATTGTCTTTATTTGTGAACTCCTATAATTTTTGTGCACTATACTATTTCTTTTATTGTGAGAAGATCTAGGTTGGGTTAATATGACCTCACATGGGCCATTTTAGGACATGTTTGACAGGAGGCCAAAGCTTATTTTTCTCCATCCAATCTAATGCTCATTTCAAAATCCTTAAAAAATATTCTTTGCTTAAAATCATAGAAAAAAAATATTTTATTAGTCACTTATAATATTTGATATAATAAACTTATATTGAGTTCTTATTTTGAAGATTAACAAGGATTAATGCATCCTTTTGATTTGTTTAACAATATTTTTTTAGTATAATATTTATCGATAACAAAATTGAGAATATTAAATCTTTTAGTCTAATACTCATCGATAACAAAAATCAAGAGTGTTAACATCAATATCACTGGATCTTACTTTCAAATAGATCAATCCAATATTCATCGATAACAAAAATCAAAAGTGTTAACATCAATATCACTAGATTTTACTTTCAAATAGATCAATCCAAAATGAGTACTGCTTAAATATTTTAGGATTGGGGTTTGAAAACCTCATTCAACAAATATTGCAAGGGGAATTCATGTATCATAGGATAAGTAAATCTCATTGAGGCTCTATTTATGGAACTTTCCAATGATTTATGTTGGGCTCATTGAGTCATTAACTAATATGACTTAGGTTGTAATTTGAAGGGGCTTACTCTAGATTTGTCAATTTACCAAGGAATTAGGAGTGATAAAATTGACCAAACCTTAGAAGTGTTAGACTTGAAACAATAATTATGGTTTAACTCATTGCAGTAGACTCGTTATCATCTTGTAAATAAACCATTAGTAGATTAGACATAATAGATTATTAAGAATTTAAAAAAGAACTAGCAATTCAACTTACCTTGGGTATTATGCTTTAAGGTAATAGTATATTTTCTTTATCATAACTAGTCTCTTACCACAAATCTTTAAAGACCAATTACAATTTCTAATAACCATAATACTAGGTGACAAATATCATTTTTACAAGTATAGATCTTTTCCCAAAAGAACCATATACCCTATTCTTTTTTCTAAGGTCAGTGTAATACTAGCGACAAAATTAGTAAAAAATATTTAATTAAAAATAGAAGAAAAAATATTCAAGTGAACTCAGGTTAACATGTTATATCCGCAATTTAGGTCATGCACCTCTTTGGATTTAATAAGTTTTAATCAATAGAATTATTTTTCATTTAATTATATGACAATCATTAATGTACAACCTTTTTTTATCAAAACAAAATAAAAAAAATAAACATAAAAGATAGAATAGGCATTTAGGATTAAAATAACAAAAACAACTTAATTTTTTAAAGTTAAATAACAAAAAGATTCATTTTTTAAAAAGTTAAATAAGAAAAAAAAGACCTTTAAATAATAAAGGATGAATTTTTGAAAAAAAAGTTTAATAGACTAAAAATGCATTAAAAAAACAAACAAACATAACAAGGCACATGGACTCGAGTAACAAAAGTAGGCTGATTTAAAAAAAAAAGTTAAATAACAAAAAGATTTGTTTTTAAAGTTAAATAAGAAAAATAGACCTTTAAATAACAAATTATGAGATGTTTAATTTTTTTAGTTTAAAGAATAAAAAAACATTAAATAAGAAAAAGAAAAGGCAGGTTAGGTGCTTGGGCCTATTAGCCAAGGCTCGGCCCAACAAAAAAATGTCCAATCTTGTGCATCTTGGAATTCTTTCTTTCTTTTTTTTAAGAAAACTTGGTAGACAACACATCGTTCACCTAGTATTTGTTTTAAAAAAATAACAGGCAACGCGTTGCTTGCAACCAAGACTCAGACAACTAGATGTTCATCGAAAAATCAAGTCAGGGATCTTTTACACTTGAAAATCTATTTTCAATTATTTTTTAACCCAAAATATACCAAAGACCTAAGTGAACCTCTTCATGCCTTCAAATAACACAAGAATCAGTCCAAAAATAAAAAAATATCTTAAGACCCAAAAACTTCCTAATATCATACCTACTTTTCTAGACAATTTTAAAATAAAAGAACATTCAGATGAAAATGCTGATACCAAGATTGACCATATTGGTGCTCAAAATCGGCGTCAACCCAAATTTTCTCTTTATATCATCGGAATCTTGCAACTCTCTCTCTCTCTCTCTCTCTCTCTCTCTCTCTCTCTCTCTCTCTCTCTCTCTCTCATATATATCAAACCAGGAACTAGAAAATAAACTTTTGAACCAAGATTGAATTTAAAAAAATATAGGGATAAAAAATCTATCAAATGAAAAATTAGAAGGACCGAAGTTAACTTTCAATCTTGCTTTTCATTAACAAATTGAAAGCAATTGTCCTTCAATTTCCCCGTAAAAGGATCAAATCGCCCAAAAAAAGTTTTATGAATAAAATAAAAATAAAAATCATTATACGAATCCACAATGAAATGTGAGAGGAGTTAAAGTGCATTTTGCATGGTATAACCCGCTCATGACTTTGTCCATGTTAGCTAGATCATTGACTTGAACTATATCGTGGGTTAAATTAATATTTCTTTCATGTAAAAAAATATTTAGGTGTTGCTAATTTTTTTTGTATTAAAAAAGAATTTTTAAACCATATAGAAATTAACATGATATAACCTGATTAACTTGGTAAGGCCAAAAGCAACCTAAATGACCGGTAAAAATATAGTTTGACTCAAAATAAATAATCAATATGAGATTTTTTATAAATATTGAGATGATAACATATTGAATCGATTCGGGTCAACCCATGTCAATCCACCAATCCACATGTCGGGTTATAAAACCATGATAACCTCATAGAAAGAAAATCAAAACAAATTATGAAGCTTAGTTTCCAATAAAACTAATTTTGAATGATAAAAAAATTAAAAAAATCATTTTAAAAAAGATCGAAAAAAATAACTCGAGTTGATCCGGGTTAACTTGCCAAACATAGGACCCGGGTCATGAGACCGGGATAACCCAATGAAAAGCAAATTGAAATAAATTATAAAGCCTAATTCTTAATCAATTTAGTGTTGAAAGATGAAATTGAAAAAGTTTTGATTAAAAAAAAGACATAGAAAAAGACTCCAGTAAACCTGGGTTAACATATAAAACCAATGGTCGAGAACATGAAACGGAAATAACCTCATAGAAAGCAAAGTAAAATAAATAATAAAGTCTAATTTTCAATCAGTTCAATGTTGAAGGATAAAATTTAAAATAATAAATCAATTAAAAAAGAAAAAAGAACTCAAGTTAACCAAATTAACTCGTTAAACTCATGGTTTAGATCATAAAACTAGAATAATCTCATAAAAAATAAATTAAAATCAATTTTGAACCCAACTCCTCAATAAACCTAATATTGAAGAATGAAATTAAAATAAAAAATAAAAAATATATTATACTAAGTGAAGAGTTTTTTTTATAGGGAGAGATTTAGCAAAACCCCTCCTTTTTTCAGTTTTTTTTTTTTTATAATTAAAAAAGAATGCAGCTTTTCCCATATCATTTCTATCACCATGGCCATTCATTCATCCAAAAACGATTTTACTTTGATAAAATTCCCTTTTACTCGAACTTTCAACTGCTTTATGAAATTGAAAGTCTACAAAGATTTCAATTGCTTTCATAAATTTTTTTTTATAATCAATATTTTTTAAACTCAAATATTTCAAATGAATAATTTGGATTTCACAACTTTTTTGCAAATACGAAGAGCTTGGAAACTCATAAATCTTTTACACGAATCTTTTATTTTAAAAGAAACTCACAAATAAAATTGAGAATAAATTTATTACAAGTAACATGTCATTTAGCCGAGGTATTTTATTGTTTTTTTACTGCTCATTCACTGCTTGTCTTTTATTCTCGTCCTTTTAGTATTTTTTTTTCTATCATTTTTTTTCAATAAGGTCCTTTCACAATTAGGTGGATTGAGATTTAGGCTTTCCCTCCTTTTTTTAATTATCATATATTTTTTTTCTAATTAGATCCTTTTATTGATGGTAGAATGAGATTTGGGCTTTGATATTTTGATTTAATTAGCTTTGCATGGAGTTTTCATGGTGTCAATAAAGATTAAAGATTGGGTTAAGATTGAGTTAATGCTTGATATGGTGAAAAATAATTTGAATTTTTTGTTTTCTAAATATTTGCAAATAATAGGACTTGAATTGAAATTGATAAAAAAACATCCCTTTATATTTTAGAGAAGAAACCATGCATGTGAACCCAAGGGGGAGAGAAAGAAATGAGGAAGAGAAATAGAAGAAGAAATGATAATTAAAGTCACACCAAACCTACTTCTCAGACACACACTACTTTGGAATGAAATCCTCGTCAAGATACAGCTTAGTCCCTTATTTTATGACAACTCTTCAATTGAGTTTCAAATTTCATTCCACCCGAACCCAAGCCTTCTTTGTTCTTCATGATTTTCTAAATAACTCTTCGATTTAGTCCCACTTTCATCCTGCTCGAGCTGAATGAAGACCTAACATGGGGGAGATTAGTTGGGAAAAGGAAAAGAAAGAGACAGCTAGCCAACCAAGTTAGCATATTGTGATTGTGCACATGACTCGAGTTGTAAGTTTGACAATTAACCTGAATTAACTAAAGTTGATTTAATTTGTCGTCATTTCAATATTAAAAAAAAAGTATGTCACCCTGAGATTTTTTTAGAGCTAAACAACATTTTTATTAGTCGTTTGTGTTACATTTAGACCCGTCAATTCAACAGGTTCATTTTGTAGCAACTCCCACATTGTTTAATTTAAAGTAGAGGCTATGCAAGGAGTTGAGTTATGAGGTTTCAAGGTCGATTTGTTGGGTCGAGTTTAATAACACTATCAGAGCATCTCCAATGAGAAATGCTATATTAAAGAGCCAAATTGATAAAATAGCTTTTTAAATAATATAAATATAGTTTTTTTGAAAGCTATTTAGAAGAGTCAATTATATTTTAATATATTTTATGTTAAATTAATTTTAATATAATTATATAACTAATTTAGATATTTTTATATAATATAATTATGATGTTATTAATTATATAATTAATATGAGTAATTTATAAAAGTAAATATAAAATTAATGAAGTAATATGAAAGTTAAAAGATATAATTTTAAGTTAATTTTAAATTTTATTTATATGAATATTTTTAATTTTTAGTTTTATATGTTACTGTTAAAATTTTAATTTTTTAAATATAGAATTTTTATAGTTTCCATACATGTGAATTAATAATAAACATTGCCTCCTACTTGTTCTAACATTAATCTAATCATACAACCATTACAATTTGATCATTTTTGGGAATAGAAGATAATTGATATACTGGTTTAGTTGCATTTTCAACAAGATAAAATATAATTAACCTCAAATTAAAACAGATAATCAAAAATAAATTTAAGATATGTCACTCTATATTTTTATCAATATCAACTATCATCATTATTTCCTCTCAATTTTGTCAAAGATAACAGCATAAATAAAAATTATCTTCAGACCTATATAAAAAACATAAAATAACAAAGAAATAAAAAATCATCACAAATAACAAAATAACAACAAAATATCTCAAGAATCAAGAGATACAAAAGAAAAAATCTTTAAGCAAACATATCTTTTGATTTCAGCTAATAAACATAACCGATATTATTAATTAATCGAAGAACAATTGATTCTTGTTTTTCTAAATTAAAGAGAAGGGTAAGGCATAATGCAGGTTTTGAAATTTGCAGATAAGTTTTCTTCCTTTTGTTCTGCTTTTAAAGAAAAAAATAGACGTTGGCCAATGGATACAAAATAAGATATTGGCCAACGGATATAAAACAAATGAAAAAAACGTTGGCCAACAGAGAAAGCATATTTTCATTTACTTTTACCTTTTTAATAGAGAAATGTAAAAATGACACTTCAAAATAAGAATAGTTATTTTATCTATTTACATGTTGACCAGTTGGAATGATTAAAAACAAAAATAAAAGGTAAAAGTATAATTTTTTTCATTTTGCCTATTCTTTTAGCTGTTGCATTAGAGATGCTCTCACAGGGTTTCCCACAGGCTACCCATATTTTTGTGCTTAGAAAAACCTTGCTTATTTTTTAAAAAAAATTCGATCAACATCGTCTATTATATATATAGTTAGATCAGGTTTTCGCTATGTCAACTTGATATTTTTTTACTATTTTCATGGTAATATTATTGCAGCAACCTATTTATATAAACTTTGAGGGGTGTAGCTCAACTGATCAGATTCTAAGTTGGTTTTCTAAGGGTCACTAGTTCGAGTCCCATAAATCTCAGAGCCACTAGAGACTTACATGATCGTTAACTTCAGGGCCCGTGAAATTAGTCGAGGAACGCACAAGTGGCCTGAACTATCATGTAAATAAAAAAAAAAAACCTATTTATGTGATTATACTAAACTGTTATTTGAAAAACATATATCCTGACAGAGGGAATGTATAAGTAACAAATATGCACATTAATAAGATAGATGGGATGGGCTTTGAACAGAGAGATACCTTATTTATTCTTATTTCATATCTATCAATTTTTTTTATTGATTCTAATTGTCTTCTGTCTTAATTAAATTAAGGACATCGCTTAAAAGAATTACATGTTTTTATGTATACGATTCTCAGTTTATTTTAATAAACACATGAATTAAATTTTTTTTACACAATCTTATTTTTTTAATATTATAACAAGCACTAGCAATACCTCTATATATATATATATATATTTTTTTTTTTTGAGTTAAAAGAAAAAATTACTCCACGCAGCAACCACTTAGGCTCTGTTTATTTTCATGATTAGAAAGTGTTTATGTAAAAGTTTAATTTTTTATTTTTAATTAATTTTTTTATTTTTTTATATTACTTTAATATATTAATGTTAAAAATAAAATTTTTTTAAAAAAATTACTATTACATAAGCTCCTCCTAGTGGTGTGTGTGAAGGAAACGAAAATTCAAGTAGTAAAATACTTACCATCCTCGTTCCCAATCTTCTTCTCACCAATCCCTATGCGGCTAAGGTTGCTAACATGATTTATGTGCAAATTTATATGGCAGTGCAGGTCAAGTTATTAAAGTCGTCGCGAAGCTTGCAAGTGTGTCGGCTTAGTTTTTGTTTTTTTGGCAGGCTAGACACAGGGCGCTACCCAGACCAGAGGGATTCATTAATTAATTAATTAAAGGAGAAAAGGAAGTTACTGTACCTCAAATTCGGAGCAATATTTATTGAAATAATGTTATTTTCAAAGTTAGTCATAACAACTTGGGTCAAGATAAATTTTTTTTTTTTTTATCATAATACAACGTTATTTTCAAATTGCTTGGAGGTGAATTCATTTTTTTTAGGTTTTGAGAACAGTTAAATTACTTAGACGTCACAAAAAAAAAAGCCTCATGTAACAGAGCTTTTATGTTATTTTTTTTAATTTTTTTGTTAAAGTTAAATTACTTAATTGCTCCTTGGTGAAAAATTAACAAAACTATTATTCATTGTTTTGTTGGTATTTTCATCATGTTTTGTTTTTTTGTTAATTTCAACTTAGGGACATTTTTGTATTTTAATAATTGTTAGAAATTAAAAAAAAACTTGTTGGCGTATGCACAGGTGAGCGCCTCTCATGCCTTTCAAGCAGCACATATATGGTTATTCGGTCACTAAACGTTGCTTTTTGCGGCAGTGCTTGAAAAGTCTCGGTGTCTCATACGTGATGGGGCGCATGTGCGCCAAATGCACCTCTAATTTGGCTCCGAAGGCTATTTTTTCACCTTTTTATCTTTCTCCTTCTAGAATTTCGAGCTAGCCCCTTTAGTTTTTCTTTCCTTTATATTTGGTTGTTGTCTTTTTATTACTATTTTTTTATTTTGAATAATTTATAAAATTATTTTTTTAATTTCACTCCTCTTCCATTTTTTTTCTTTTAAATTTGATACCTCATTCTTCTTATTACTATTTATTTTGTATGACATAAATTTTAAATTTGCTATTTTTTTTATAATTTCATCATTCTTAGGTTTTTTTTCGTGTTATTTTTTATCTTCATTATTTTAATTGTTATTTTTTTTTTACTTTAACAGAGTTTAAAAATTGATATTTTAGATTGATTGAGAATGAATTTTCTTGATTGAACTCGAGTCCAGGGTTTCACAGGTTACGAGTTTCAAAGATTCGATCAAATTTAGATTGTTCGCTCGAGTTTACTTGGTTTTTTTATTTTTCTTTGTTTTCACCCTTTAACATTTATTCAATTGGAAACAAAGTTATGTTTTTTTTTACTTGCTTTCTGTATAATTTTTTATCTGTCTTGAAAATGACCCCTAATTATCCTAAGTCTTTTTATTTATCGTTCTTTACTGAGTCTTTTTTTGCTAATTATTTAAATTGATTTTTTTCTGATTTCATCACTCAATATTTGAAATGATTTTTTAAAAACATTTTACAAGACTAGAATTCTTTTTTTATTTCATCCCCCTTTAATTTTTTAATATTTTGAATTTAGTTCTCATTCTTTTTATTACTATTTATTTTAATTGAAATAATATATATCAAGTTTGCTTCATTCATTTTTTTTAAATTGATATTTTTTCAATTTTATCATTCAACATTTATATTATTAGAGATTAAGCTCTGTTTTTTCTTTATTTTCCTTCTATACATTATTTTTTGTGAATTTTCAAAATGACCTAGATTGTTTTTAGTTTTTTTATTTGTTAGATTTACTTTGAAAATTTTTTAAGTTGATTTTTTTATAATTTTGTCCTTCAACACTGTATTAGTAGGGAATTAATTATTTTTGGCTATCTTATTCATATGATTTGGATCATAGGGTTTGGTTTGTTGAATGTCTTTTTTTTTATTTTTTTAATTGATATTTTTTTTTCATCATTTGATGCTATATTTATTTGGGATTTAACTTTGTTTTTTTTTTTTTGTTTTGTTTTTGCTTTCTATTTACCTATTCCAATTTCATTACGTAGCTTGCATATGTACAGGTTAATTCAGGTTTTTTTTTAACTTTTGTTCTTCCAATTTAATTGGCCGAAATCTTAATTCCATCACCTTTATTTTTTAACCTTTCTTTTGTTGCAAGTTCCCATGTTTATTTATTTATTTTATGTTGGTCCATATATTAGCCTTTTATTTCCTTGTTAGATATATACCCCAAGTCATATTTTAAAAAAAAATTTTTAAATCATGCTTGTGTCGCTTATCTAGTTAATTCACTATATAGCTTTCCTGCTCTTAGTTGACATAACAAAAGAACATTAGATAATTTTTTAATATTATCATTAATTCTGGTTCAATGGGTTAAATTTAAAACCACATGACTTTGAATCCTTACTTAATTTAAGTTTTAAATTAAATCATGTAAGGAGTTTTCCTAACATAACTCAATCAACTTAATATGTTTAAAAGCAACCCTGATTATTAGTAAAAACATGTAATGACTTAAAAAAATCAAGTTGGCATATTTTTTATTAAATATTGAGATGATGACATATTAAATTAATCTAGACTTTATAGCTTAACTTGTCATTCCAATGACTCGAGTCATTAACTCCACTAAATTTAATACTTATTTTTTAAAATATTTTTATTTAATTATATGGTAATAAAAATAAACACGCACAAAATCAATCACCAATCTAATATTTAAATGTTTTTTTTGAGATATGATAACTTTATAGAAAATAAATTAAATCAAAATAAATTACAAAATTTAATTTAAAATTAATTAAATATGAAAGAAAAAAATTAAAAAAAAACAATAAATAAAATAAAAAATAAGACAAGGCGCGCGGGTCTCAGTGGCCGGGCCTTTTAAAAAAGCCCAAGTGCCTAGACCTATTAAATAATTGGGAGCTTCTTCTTCTCTACATGATGGTTTTTGGAAGGACGGAGAGGTTGGTGGGGCTAGCAGTGTTTAGAGCAATTGATTTTTTCTGCGTACATGGAAGAATTATAATTATGTAAAAGAATCAAATTGTGAATGCGTATAGATGGCTGAAGTGATAAGGAGTTGTCTCAGGATT
>Ga0325411_1007898_pt1 | contig 11574 bp, 5 predicted proteins | sample PopdelMetagenome_13_FD_206181 | JGI IMG/M metagenome (GOLD analysis project Ga0325411, IMG submission 206181) | Populus deltoides microbial communities from Bellville, Georgia, United States - Xylem-PdIQD-R4 | ecosystem: Host-associated > Plants > Phyllosphere > Stem > Wood/Secondary xylem...
GATGATAGCGCCGTTGTTTCTATTCAAAAAGCATGTATACTCCAAAAATGTATCCGTATCTGTATTGAACAAGTATCATATACGAATGTGTTGGGTATGGTATCGAGGGGATATGATAAAAAAAAAATAGTTGAAGATTTCCAGGTGAATTGCTCGTGATTTATAAGTTTAATTTTTACATGAACTACCCTCCCTTCGATATATTAGCTACAAAATAGGGCATAATTGAAACAATTATATATTCAAGGACTTATTGAACACGGTTTTTAAAATATAAAAACATGTAAGGGGTGTAATTCAATTGGTCAGATTCTGGGTTTGCTCGCCGGAGATTTCTAGTTCGAGTCTCACAAACTTCAGAGTCAGAGCCACTAGAGGTTTACATGGTCGCTAACTTCAAGGCCTGTGAGATTAGTCGAGGTGCGCGCAAGCTGACCCGGACACCAATGTTAATCTAAAAAAAAAAACATGCGAGCTATTTATTCTTTTTGGAATAAGAAGCATTTTTTACATCATATAACTTTTTTGTCTGGGGTTGTTTGTTTTTGTGTTTTAAAAGTGTTTTTGGAATTTCATGTTTTTTTTTCAAATTAATATTTTTTGGTGTTTTCCAATAATTTTGATGTGCTGATATCAAAAATAATTTTTTAAAAATAAAAATTATTATTTTAATACATTTCCAAACGAAAAATACTTTGAAAAGTAATTATTATCATATTTCCAAATAACCCTTTAATAGAAAAAATAAAAAAAAATGACATATTGGAGAAATATCTTTTATTAAAAAATTAATCTATACAATTAAATATATAAGGATAGATTAAAAACTCACTCGTTATACACAAGGACAAACCAAGCTATTTTCTCTTATATTGTTTTTTTTTTTTTTGTCTGAAATAAACCCAAATATTATTTTTTTATGAAAATGAGAATTAATGCAATCTTACGATACATGATGTTATCATAAAGTTATTTAAAATCAAAACTTAAGCAGCAAAATTTATTTGACTTTTATTACAAGAAGTGACATTATTATTTATTTATTAAAAACTATTTATTATCTTCATGTCAGGCAAGTCAACTATGAAGATCATCCTAAGATACCTCGCAGTCATAAAGATTATGCTAAAAGATATCTCACAATAACAACCTTGAAAATCATGCCAACATCTCATAACCTTGAATATCATGCTACGACTATATAGCATCTTCGAAAATTATAAAGCATTTGTATATTTAAATTTATGTTATAATTTTAAATTCAAACTTGCAGGGGTAATTATTTTCGATTCAGTTTTTATATATAAAAAAAACCAAATTGAAATTTAAAAAAAAAAAAACCGAAACCGGTTTCGGTTCAATTTTTTATGACAAAAACCAGTTTGGCTCGGTTTTTTTCCGGTTCGATTCGGATTTTTCGGTTTCGAGCTTATAAACCAAAACCAAACCGGTCAATTTTTTAAAAATTTTAATTGATTTAATCAATTTTTTTCACGGTTCGATTATTTCGATTATTTTTTTTCTAATTTTCTTAATTTAATTACTTTTTCAAGTTTTTTGCTCACCCCTTTCCACATGTATCAATACAACATTGTTGAATACTAGCTTTTTCATTTTCGTGTACATGACAAATTAAAACAAAGATGGGGAGCGCTTATTAGATTTAAAAAAGAAAAAAAAATGAAATTATGATTATCTTTCCATACTCATATAATTATTTTAAAGATAATTTAATCTATAGACATCCAAATTTATTAATAACTGCAAGGAAAACATAAATAACACAATCTCTCTTTTTTTATTTTATACTTTTATATATATTCTTAAATACAATTCACAGTATTGATTCTTTAATGTTCATTTTTATTTATTTTTCACCCCCAAACAAGCTTTGCTTCTTCTTCTTCTTTTTGTCTTTTTTTTTTCTCTATCTACATTCAGGAAACCTGGCACATGAAAAGTCTTTGGAAGGCTCTAATTGTTGCTTGAAAGGTGTTTATTATATAGCTTAAAAGAGAGTTTTTATATATTTTTTTATAATGTTTTTGCTCAACCAAGATTCATGGTAGAAGTTTTTTTCTTCTATATTAAAAAATATATTTTTGGGGAATAATCCATGAAGATTTTACAAAAAAATCAACGAGTCATGTAAATTTTCTCAGCAATAATTATTTTTTTTCAAAAAGAAGTTCAATTTCGTTTGCACTTACCGAATACCCTATTGAAAAATGGGAAACATCCATGTAATTTTTTATTTTTTTTTACTTTACAAGGAGATTTAAACAATTAAAACTTGTTTTTATTCTTTTTTTTTTATTAGATTCAACTGATGACACTAAAGCTCCCTATAGTATTTATTTTTGATAAAAACATCCCTGTGGCTTTTATGTGGACAATTGAAAAGTAAAAACAAACATAAGTGACGAGACAAAAACTAAAGCTAATGGCAGGACAAGAACACTATTGAAAAAGTGAGTTTCATGACACTATAATTTCTTATAGTATTGATAGTTATAATCTTATTAAATCCGGTCTGGCCTGACAGGTTAACCCAGGATTTAGTGTTTTTTTTTCCTTCAAATGTGAGATTTGAAATCCATTAATATATATACTCTATGTTCCCAAGAAAAAAATTATGTTTTTTTGATGTGGAATAAAAAAATTTTTGGTTTAAATACTTCAACTTAAAAAGATAACATAATATTTTTTCAATGTAAGATTTGAAGTCATTTCGTACATATACTATATGTTCCCATGAAAAAAAGTTATTTTTTTTCAATGTAGGATTTGAAACCCATTAGTATATATAATCTATGTTCATAAGAAAAAAATTATATTTTTTCATGTGAGATTTAAAACCCATTAGTATATATACTTTATGTTCTCAAGAAAAAAATTATGTTTTTTCAATGTGGGATAAAAAAAAATTTTGGTTTAAATATCTCAACTTAAAAAGATAACGTAATATCTTTTCAATGTAGGATTTGAAGGCTTTTCGTATATATACTCTATGTTTCAATGAAAAAAGTTATGTTTTTTCAATGTGGGATTTGAAACCGATTAGCATATATACTTTATGTTCACAAGAAAAAAGTTATGTTTTTTCAATGTGGGATAAAAAACTTTTTGATTTAAATACCTCGACTTAAAAAGATAACGTAGTATCTTTTCAATGTAGGATTTAAAGCCCTTTTGTATATATTCTATATGTTCCCATGAAAAAAGCTATGTTTTTTCAATGTGAGATTTGAAACCCATTATTAGTATATATACTCTATGTTCACAAGAAAAAATTATTGTTTTTTCAACGTGGGATAAAAAACTTTTTTATTTAAATACTTCAAATTAAAGGGATAATATAATATCTTTTTAATGTAGGATTTAAAGCCCTTTCGTATATATACTCTATGTTTCCAAGAAAAAAGTTATGTTTTTAATGTGGGATAAAAACTTCTTTGGTGTAAATACTTCAACTTAAAAACTTAACATGATATTTTTTCAATGTGGGATAATTTTTTAAAAAAATATTCTTTTAAACTTCATTATTTATAATATGGATAACCTATATTTACATGGAGTTTTTCTTAATTTTTTCATATAAAATATTAAAGTTTTAAATAATTTTTTTATTTTTTTCGAGTTGACCCATGAAACTTGGGACCCTGTCCCTTGGCCGGGTTAACTCCCGAGTCATGTTTAATAACTATGGTTATGATCACCGGGTAAAGAAGTCAAAGACAAATAACAGTAAGCACATAGCAAATATCTTTAGTTGGAACAATATTGTAGTGTTAACTAGTATGAAAACTAAGAAAACACTCGACTGCGAATAAACACGTATTAACAGGTGAAATGTATTAGTATTTAAATATTAAATTAAAAAAAAAACTAAAACATGTGGGGGTTTCATTATAGCTCTATACATAAATTATTGTGGATTGCTACTATAAAATTATCTTTTTACCCTTGAGTGGAGAAAATCTAAGCCTTCAAGCTAGGGTTTTTTTTGTCTTTTTCTCTGGCCCAGTGGTCATTAAAAGATTATTTCAGGTGTATGCGTATTTTTAAATTTTTTAACATAGTACAAATACTCTTTCACACCTTACTCAACAAAATTTAGAACTATTGACAAAGGACTTTGTTGACTTTTTACAAGTTTTGTAACGGTGAAAATACTTCTTCGCCCCCAAAATAAAAAAAACATGTTGAGTTGTTGGACAAGGGTGTTTCAGGTTTTTTCACTTTCCATATATAGTAAAAGAACGTTTTTAACCTTAGAAAAAAAAAAGTTTTGCCTTTTGGGGTATTTTGGTATTTTCACACAGGTATTTTATGTAATCAAAAGAGTCATGGAGTCGTTTTGGTATTTTTCACATTTTGTTTTTGATTTTCTAATCTAAAAGTTATTGGTGCGTGTTCCACTTTTCATGTTGGTGAGTAGGTGGCGTCTGCGCCATTAAAGGGCGCATGTGACACCTTCTAGCGGTCAAATCTAGTCCTCCGTCATCTCTCTAAAAGCGCAGGAACTGCATGGTGTAGAGTATGTAGACTTATAACAGTTGGATTACCGTGAGTGATCGATTGTTTTTGTTTTTTCTTTCTTTTCTCTCTCATAATAGCTAAAGTACATAATTGTCCTGTTTGTTTGTTGTTTTTCAATTTCAGTTCTTATTCTTTGAATTTTTATTTCATCTTTGTTCTTTTTTATAATTTTTTTTTCTATTTTTTCCTTCAATTATAATTTCTTATATGTTTTGCTTTTCATTTCAATCCCCATTCTTTTAATTTCTTATGTTGTTTTTATTTCTTTTATAGTTTCAGTCCTTGTAAATTCATTCCTATTTTTTGTTAGTGTTTCAGAATCCATCCTCTTAGTTTTGATTTTTTATTTTGGTCCTTTTTCTTGTTTGTTAGAGTTTTCTTTGTTTACAATTTAGTCTTCAATTCTAATTTGTGTATATGATGTTTTTTGATCCAGTCCTTCTACTTTTGATTTCTTATTTTTCCCTCAGCTCTTTTGTCATAGTTTTTATGGTTTTTAATTTTACTCTTCAAATCAAATATATGGTTTTTTTTAATAGTAATAATATTTATTTTAGTTTGGTCCTTTTTTGTTTGACTTCTTATATGTTTCATTTGCTTTTTTGTCAAAGTTTTTATAATCTATGATTTTATCCTTCAAAACAAGTTTATGTTTTTTGTTATTTCAATAATAATAATAATAATAATAATAATAATAATAATGGTAATGGTAATGGTAATTATAGTGGATGTAATAACAATAACAATAACAATAACAATAGCAATAATAATACTACTAATAGTGATTATAATGTTAACGATAATGATAATAGTAATAGTTTATTATGATATTGACAATAATGATGGTGATGGTGATTGTGATAATAATATTTATAATAGTAATAACAGTGATGGTGGTGGTAGCAGTAGTAGTAGTAGTAGTAATAATAATAATAATAATAATAATAATAGTACTAATGGTGGTAGTGGTAATAATAGTGAAAGTAGTAAAAGTTATAATGGTAGTAGAAGAAATAGTAGTTGTCGTAGTAGTTGTTGTTGTAATGACAATAATGATAATAATAATTTATTATAATGATTATAGTGGTTATAATATTAATAATTGTGATGTGATAATAATAATAGTAATAATTGTAATAATAACAGTACAATAATGGTAATAATAATAATAGTGATTGTGATTGTGATTGTGATAACAATAATAATAATAATTATGGCTATAACAATAATAATAACAATGATGATGATGATGATGATGATGATGATGATGATAGTAATAAGAATAAAAATAATAGCAAATTAGTTATAGCAGAGGTGATAATAATTATAACAGTAGTATAAATAATAATAATAATAATAATAACAACAACAACGATAATGATGATAATAACAGTGATCACGATAATAATACTAACAACAACTATGATATTACTTGTTGATAATAATAGTAACGATGATAGTTGTAATGATTATGATAATATTAGTAATGATAATAATAGTGATAATTCATCATTTGACGTTAGATTTATTGGGAATTGAGTTTCACTACTTTTCCGTGTTCGGTATTTTTGATATAATAGCTCAGATTACTGGTTTGAAAAGTTTACATGGCTAAATGTTCTCTTTTATTTTTTACCTTATTTTTTTTTCAATTTTATCGTTCAACATTGATTTTTGAAAATAAAAAAAGGTCATCCAGGTTTCCTTTAAACCCATTAAATAAACCAATTCACATCGAGTTAGCAATTAAAGATTTATCATCTTGCTTGAGTTTATAGCATTGCAAAAAAATCTTCGCGCTCTTAATAACTTTTATTTTAAATTTTTAAAAACATAGTTCGGACCACGGTCGAGCGCGGACAAATAAACTTGTAAACACTAAAAAGAGTACAAAGTTTAAAAAAAGTGACCCAAACAGATGACATGATACAAATTGAAATGATCACAAAAAGAGATTTGTGATGACCATGATTTTTAAACTTTTAAACTCAGCCCGGTGGTCGACCCGACTCATGATCTGAGTCACGAGTTTTGATCGAGATCAACCCCATTTTTTTTTTTAAAATCAAAATAACATCGTTTTTGTTTAAAAAACAAATAGTTAACAGGTTGCAACCATGATTTTTGATCGGATCACTTGAATTTTTTGCATTTTCTTATTTTTTCTAAAACCCCACTTGATTTTGGTTCCAAATCAACTAAGTCCCGGGTCAACCTACCAAACGAAGCAGTTTTAAAAACTATGGTGTCAACAAAAAAAATAAATATCCATAAAACAAAGACATAATTAAAACATAAACATAACTTGATAATTACAGTGACTAGGTAAGGTGGTTGAAGGCAGATAAAAGCAAGTATAAGACAAATACTATATTATACTTTAAAATGTGCGAAAAAAACACTGTACAGGCACTATGTACATAGAATCATTGCACCATGGACCATATTGTAGACATAGAGTGTTTGCACTGTGAACCATACTGTAGATGTTGTTTTTTCTATTTTTTATTCAAAAAGTACTGTAGACCACAGTGTAGACATAGAATGTTTGTATTATGGACTACACTGTAGATCTTAAGAGGAATATGGGGGTGTTGTCTTTTTCATTTTTAATTCCAGAAGCTACTGACACGTGTTAGGTCAAGCTGTTGGCGTGTGTTGGGTCAAAGCATGGCCGCTAGACCTAAGGCTTTTGGGTTTGGTTGCAATGCCAGATCTCAGGCTATTTCACTATTGGGTCTGCCATACCTACCTTACCCAAAGCTATTGGAAGATCCTAGGTCTGGCATGACCGTGAGATCTATTTTTTTAAAAAAAAACAATTTTTAAAAAAAAATTAATTAGGATTTTTGTTTAAGATAATTCAATGGTAGCTTATTTTTTATATATAAAAAATAGAAAAAATGTATAAAAAAATTATTTAGGATACTTCAAGGGTAGTTTAAATATTTTTTTATAAAAATAAAAAATATTATAAAACAATTAATAACATTTCTGTTTAAGATACTTTAAGGATAATTTAAATGTTTTTTTTTATAACAAATAGAAACAATTCATAAAAAAATTATATATGATACTTTAAGGGTAATTCAAATATTTTTTTTATAAAAAATAAAAAAAATTATTAAAAAAACCAATTAGCATTTATGTTTAGAATACATTAAAAGTAGTTTAAATGTTTTTTTATTACAAATAAAAAAATTAAAAAAAAACATTAATTAACATTTCTGTTTAAGATACTTTAATGGTAGTTTAAATATTTTTTTTTTATAAGAAATAGAAAAAATTTATTAAAAAAATTATTTAGGATACTTCATGTGTAGTTCAAATATTGTTTTATAAAAAACTTAATTAACATTTCTGTTTAGGATACTTTAAGGGTAATTTAAATATTTTTTTATTAAAAAAAAGTATTTAGCATTTCTGTTTAGGATACTTGAAGGGTAATTCAAATTTTTTTTATAAGAAATAGAAAATATTTATAAAAAAATTATTTAGGATACTTTAAAGGGTAGTTTATTTTTTATTATTAAAAATAAAAAAATTATAAAAAAATTAATTAGTATTTCTGTTTAGGATGCTTCAAGGGTAGTTTAAATATTTTTTTATAAAAAAAATCATTGTGTTGGTATTGTGTACATAAAGTATTTGCACAGTGGACCTCACTGTAGATGTTTGAAGGACCATGGAAGGCTTTGTCTTTTCTATTTCAAAAATTATTGCAGCATGTTGGGTCAAGGCATGGACACCTAACCTAGGCCTATTGGGTCTGGTTTGGCCACTAGACCAAGACATTTACAATATTCTCTATACTTTTAATAATTTTTTTTACATTTGAATTTTTTTTGTTATTGACCTGCTATGGAGCGCGAGCCAATATACTAACTAAACTTAAAGGAGAAGTTACTATAGTCCGAGACTCATCTTTCTATTTATTGTAGTAGTGTAATTTCTAGTTTTCTCTTTTTTTTAAAAAAAAAAAGAAGCAAAGAACTAGGTTTTGGAGGTGAGATTGTCTTTTTACCATTACACAAATATCTTTAACATATTGTATGAGGTTATATTTGTTATTTTCTTTTTTAATGCATGCTAAAATTACAACTTTAGCATTGGAATAAATAATTCCGATTATTTTGACTTGGGGTTGCTTTTGTTATTTTATTTTTTCAGAATAATATAGTTATTTTGGTGCTTTTGGAGACAAAAAAAATGCAACTCGCTTATAAGATTTTTTTGATCATTTTACATTGATTTTGTTGTAAATTTGGAGGCTGCCTAGAGATATTATTGCAATGCTCATATATAAAATATTATTTTAAAAACAACCTTGTTTACACGCGCATTTCACGCACCAACATGTGGACGACCACCAAACACCACCTTCTGGGGAAGCGTTTTTTACGATCTAGGTGCCCTATATATGGTGGTGAGATGCGTGTATCATAATCACCGCTGGTTTAGCAACGATGGCCGTTTTTTTCCTTCTTCTTCTCTCTCTCCTTCTTGATTTTTGCGCAGCTCCTGTAAAATTTATCCATATTTTTTTTCTTTTGCTAGATTTTTTTAATAACATTTTTTCACCTATTTCATTTTTTAAAATTAAATTGATTGATAATTAAGATTTTTAGTTGAATTCGAGTCCAAAATCTCATGGGGGGTGTGACTTTTAAATATTAAATCAGGTTTTGAAGGTTTGCTTGAATTTGTTTGTTTGCTTTTATTTTTTTACGATGGAGTTTTCTTATATTGTATCCTTCTCTTTTTTGGGGTTTTTTTGTTGTTATTTTTTGTGTTTTGCATTCTATTGAGTTGACCCCTATAATTTTTTTTTAAAATTTTATCCCTGTTATTTTTTAATCTATAAATTGTCTATCAAACTGTCGCACATGTGCAATGTCGTAGCGAATATTCCACTTTATCAAGGTATCTATCTGGCAGATATGAGAAGACAATGAATTCTTATCTTTTATCAGTGGAAAGCAGAAAAGGGAGTCGTCACTCCGTATTTTGATCACTAGAAACTCTAATTGGTCTTAAAGATCGGATATGGGGACTGGTTGCGTAAATGGAAGGTATTAGCACCTTAAATACGCCCTATCTAAGGTAAGCTGCATTGTTTAATTGTCTGATAAAAAACTAAGGTCTTATCGTGTTTTCTAATTGTTGGTCTATCTAAAGTTTAAGAAAAGTCTTTCTCCGTAAGAAGATTTTTATCTTATCGGGTAAAAGCCTATCCGTTCTTATATCTATATGAAAGAAATTACCTTTTTAATATCAGGAATACATTTTACATATAAATTTGTAATCCCAGATACTAAAAGAAAACAAAATATTTTTTTGAAAATTTTGAAATATTAGCCTAGTTCTCATAGCTTTAATAAACTTGTTATTAAAGCCAAAATGCATGCTAAAACATATTTTTGAATATTTGTGTTTTCTGCATAAAAAATGATATGATTTTTTTTAGAGACATAGCCAGATGCATGAAAAAAAATATTTTTTTGTTTTATAAATTTTTTTACAATGTTTTGTCAAAACCCGGGTATTTTAATACTAGATTTGTACTTTTACGGTATAAAAATACAAATCAATATTAAGCAAAATTGATAAAAAAAATATACGGGAAAATCACAAATTTTTGAAAGGATTTTTTAGAATTTTAGATTTTTTTTAATATATAATATATAATACATAATATCATAAAATATATGGGCTAGGCCGATCTCAACCCAACAACCCTCTTTGCCTCTTTGGTCTAGGCCAGACCCGACCTAGACATCAAGGTGGGGTCAGAACCGGCTCGACCTAGAAAAGGAAGGGGGGATTATTTACCCCCTCCTGTCCTCCTGTATGAAGAACTAATATCGTTCTGCATGCAGGAGGAGATGAAGACGAAGGAGACGCTGGAGGGGAAAGAAAAGTTACTTGGCGTGGAGGAGGAGGTGCCCTTGTTGGTCTGGCTGAGGATGCCGGCTTCACTAGCGATGCTGCGATGGCGGCCGGTGGCAGAGAGATAGAGAGAAAGAGAGTGAAGATGGCAGATTATTAGGGAGGTTGGTCTTTTGGCTGTCTTTGGACCCAGATTTCTCCCCCTTTGGAGCATGAAAATCACATCTATTTATAGGTGGTGGAAGAGGGACACTTTGTCTTTTCTAGTGCCAAATGTCGGCTTTTGGTTTGACCCGAAAGCATTCCAACCATTGCTTCAAAGAAGCAATGATGAACTGCCAGTTTTGTGCAGGAAAATGGCTGGTCGGGTTGGCTATTTTGGGACGGTGGCACCACCTCTGCAGCCTCGATAAGCCTGAAAGGTTGATACTAGTGTGTAGTCAGGTATCACAGGATCGTTTTCGTGCAGGTTTTATCTAATTTAGGGAAGAAATGAGGCGTCAAACGCCTTAGGAAGGAGGCCCTTAGGGCAGCCTCGCTGGAGAAGAAGATGAATAGTTACTTTTTTGCCTATTATACTTTAGTCCTTCAATTTGTGACTTATCTCTAATTACACTCTTGATTTGCTTTAAACTTTCAATTTTGTTCAATTTCACCCCTGAAGAACTTTAATTCAAGCCCTAGATTTCAGCGCCCATTTTCCTTTTGGTTCTTGGTTTCAGATTTATTCAATTTGACTTTTAATCGATCAATAAACTTTTAATTTCTTCAATGTGACCCCTGATTTGGTCAATTTTAGTCTTTCTATTTACGCGCCTTTTCCAGTTTGATCCTTAGTTTTGGATTTCTTCAATCTAGTTCCTAAGTGGCCATAAAACTTCAATATTTATACAATTAAGCTCCTGATTTGACCAAATCAACTCTAAAAAAATTCTAATTTAACCCCAGGACTTTAATTTCTTCTAATTAAAGCCCAAATTGACTTAAAATCAATTTTTCTTGCAATCAAACCCTTTATAAATTCAATTAAACCTCCAATAACATTTAATTGAGTGTATAAATATTTGTTTTTGGACCTTTATTCTTCAAATTAAATTTTCTTTGTTAACAAGGCTCTTTATCTGTAAAAAATATACTGTCAAA
>Ga0325411_1007899_pt1 | contig 11573 bp, 8 predicted proteins | sample PopdelMetagenome_13_FD_206181 | JGI IMG/M metagenome (GOLD analysis project Ga0325411, IMG submission 206181) | Populus deltoides microbial communities from Bellville, Georgia, United States - Xylem-PdIQD-R4 | ecosystem: Host-associated > Plants > Phyllosphere > Stem > Wood/Secondary xylem...
TTAAAAGATGAATACGCTTTAATTAACATAATCCACATATGAGAATAAGTTGGGAAAGCCTAATTGCTTACAGATTGGGCAAGAAATCTTGGTAGCTTGTGGATTGAACAAGGAGAGGCGATTTTAGGATTTTTTTTCTTAACATATATTTTTATGTTAATAAGCATAACTTTATATATGATTGTTAGATCATGTTACAATTTTTCTATAGATTTTAAAGGTCATGTTTTCTATAAGATTAAAATTTCATAGCAATCGAGCATTAGAAAGGCTTTGCAATAAAGACCATAAGTTACTGAGAGAGAATTGCATTACTTTTCTAGTTGGTTTATGATTTTTTTCTATTTTTTCTATAACTTTTTGTTATTTTTCCAACCTTATTTAAGACATTTTACCTAATATAAATAATGTATTTTAGCTTGTCTTTAGGTTTTCTTTTGGGGGGAGATAGTTTATTATTCATAAATAATATTTTGTATGTGGTAAGGTTACTCATACTCTTAGTTCTTCATCAAACTCTTTAGGACTTATTAAAGATTAATTGGCTTTGTAGCGTTCATCATTTATAAACTTTTAGTTCTTGATTCTTTATAATTAATGGGTTAGGGTATTTTGACACGATTATATAATTGATATCTTTTTTCAAGTGCAAGAGTGTCAAAATAATAATAAACTAGGAAAATTGGGGTCGATCCATAGGATGGTTAAAGATAAAGAACCATAAATACTAAAAGAAACAAAGTTAAAGAGATATAAAGTTGTGATATTAATGTAAAGATTTAATAGCGATAAAATAATTGTCAGCGGTTAGAGGATCCATTAATGATATTTCAAATAAATATAGCTCAAAGTATTTCTATTACTCAACTGGAAATCACACACAAAAAATATTCCAAACAGATGATTTATCATTAATAATTCATTTTAAGTTATTAATATAATTATATTAATTATCTTTAATTACCTTATTTGAATCATGCCAACACTTGTAAATGTTGTCAAGTATTCATGGTGCTAACTTATATCAACAACAAATCGTGATCCTAACTTAGCACAAATATCGGTTCTCCATATTGTAGGCAATGAAAGAATCAAGTATTTGTTATCCTAAGAATTGTACACCACGAATCAAGACTCATCACCTAACAAGAAGATATTAAGATTGATTAAGATAACAACCACAACATATGTTAATAGCAATCTTTCTTGAATTTGAACATTAAAATCCATGTTAAGTTTGTACTATACTTATTCTTATACTATTAGTGTAACCTTTTTATCTTGGCAAAAATAAACTTAACTAAACATAATTAAAAAGAAAAACATAAATAAACAGGATAAGAATATAACTATGATATAAATTAATTAAGTATAATAAAGAAAATGATAAGCATAAAAAAAGAGATTAATGAGAATATAACATGAAAAAAAACTTGAATATTGAAAAAATACAAATAAAGAAAGCAAAAACATGGATCTTGATTTGAAAACCAAGATATCTAAATGTATTACAAATGCCTTCTTTTATAGGCTAAAATTTAGAACTATTGATATGGTGGATAGATAAAACATCATTAATAACATCATAATCTGAATAGATAATCTTCATGAAAGTTGATGATATAAAACCTTAATAGAAATATATCTTAAGTACTTATCACATCGCCAACTAGCTTATTACTATTCCCTAATAATTAAAGCGTTTAAATAGAAAAACAATTTAAAGAATCTAAAACCAAGACATTAATTATTTTACTTCAACTGATCAATTCAAATAAATAAACTCTTATCAGATTATATTTCTGTCACATACCTTTTAATCAAGATATTACTAAACCTTCATTTTATGTTCAATATATCAACAGATAGTTATGGGGCTTTGCTTAGAAGAAAATAAAATTTATTCTAATGCTAACTTTTTTGGATTAAGATATAACAAGCTTTAGGCAAAAGACTCTCAAACTAGTTGGCCTTAAAGCATTAGGTGTCGATACACCCCTAAAAGTTTAATAACATGGGTTATAGATACTTAAATATAGATAGTGCAGTGTTTGATTTTCTTAAGCTTTCTCCTCAACCCATGTAACAAGCTTTACGCCAATAACTCTCAGGTCGGTTGACTTTAGGGCATTAGGTGTTAAAACACCCATTCGAGCTTAATTGCTTATGTTAAAGAAGCTATGAAACCAAATTTATATATATATATCCGTATCAAGTCACTAAAACAAGCCAAACACAACTCAGAGCAAAATTGAATTTTTCAAAGCTCTAAATGACCACCTTTACCAAATTAAGACCTCATCCATAATAGTGCCTAACACCTCTAAGATCAATAACAATCCTTCAACCTCCACAAACCAAATAAACACCATTCAGAATAACCAAACACATCAAGTTCAAAATTTAGATGATGATATTTTCCAAAAAAAAAATACTGAGATTAGTAAACTCCTCTAGAGAAGCCCCAAATCCCTTACTGCCCCAGACATATCCATCCAAAATGAACCTACCATTATCAACCAACACAAATACAAGGCCTCCTCTCTTTATGAATGGAATCTAAATGGAATGTTAAATTACCACATCCTAAACACCCTCCAACAAATGATCATGACAACCAATACATACAAAACCCAGATTGGTACTCCAAATAAAGCCATAACCGAACTTCTTATAGCTGGTTTCTCTTGCCAGTTAAAAGGATGGTAGGATTATCATCCCATCAAAGCCGAACATCTTCAAATTCTAAATTTCATCCAAATGACTGAAGAACAAACACCTATCCTTGACTCATCCGGAAACACCATTCAAGATGTTGTTTCAACTCTCATCTTGACCATCTCTTTACATTTTGTAGGAATATAGGTCTGCCTACCATTCACACTAGAATAAATAGAGTTTTCTGAAAAAACCTACTAGTGGAAGAAGACCTCATAGGGATAAGAGATAAAGGGCTAAAGAGAAAGCCAAAAAAGGATCAATATCTTCATGTTGTGCTTGTAATATATGTTCTCAATATGTTGGTTGTACCTTTAACTGTGCTATTAATACCCGTTTGTAATTCATGTTCAATCGAGCCCTCAATCTCCTCAAATCTGTTAGTAATCGTTCCTTCCATATTGGTGGCTTGTTCAAAGCCCTTTTTTTAGACTAAAAGCATTCGCTACCATGTTCGCCTTTCCGGGATGGTATTCTATAGTGCAATCATATTCTTTAATGAGTTCTATCCATCTCCTCCATTGCATATCTAACTTTTTTTACGACATCAGGTATTTTAAACTTTTATGGTCTGTGAAGATTTGGACTCGAGACCCATAGAGGTAGTGTACTCACACCTTCAAGGAATATCTCAACTGCCAATTCTAGATCATGTACTGAGTAATTTACCTCATGTATCTTCAATTATCTTGATGCATAAGCAATTACATTTTTGTGTTGCATCAAAACACACTCGAGTCCCTTTCTTGAGGCATCACTATAAACCACAAAGCCTTCGGTTCCTAATGGGAATGACAACACATGGGTAGTGGTAGGTCTCTTCTTCAATTCTTGAAAGCTATCTTCGTACTTTTTTGACCACTTCTATTTTATATCATTTCTAGTTAAGTGTGTCAAAGGAGTTGCTATAAATGAAAACCCTTCAATAAATCTCATGTAATACCCTGCAAGCTCTAGGAAGCTACGGATTTCAATTACCATAGTTAGCCTTTCTCATTTCAAAATTGCTTCAATCTTTTGGGGGTTTATAAGGATGCCCTCAGCAGAAATGACGTGTCCTAAAAAGGTTACCTTTTCAAACCAGAAGTCATATTTATTCAATTTGGCATATATTTGATGACTCCTCAAGGTCTGCAGTACTTGCCATAATTGTCATTCATGTTTTTCAAAGGAATTTGATTAGACCAAAATATTTTCTATATATATTAAGACAAATTTATCATGACTGAAAAATCAGATTCATTAGATCCATGAAAAGTTTCAAAGCATTCTTCAATCCATACAACGATAACAAAAATTTATAATGCTTGTATTGAGCTCTAAAAGCAATCTTCGACACATCTTGTTCTTTAATCTTCATCTGGTAATACCCTGACCTTAAATCAATCTTCGAAAACACCCTGGCCTCCTTTAATTGGTCAAATAATTCATCTATTCGTGGCAGCAAATACTTATTTTTCATTTTTACCTTACTTAGCTAACAATAGTCTATACAAAGCCTATGAGTGTAATTTTTTTTTCATGAACAGAATCGATGCTCCCTAAGGTGATCCGATGGGTTGTATAAATCCCTTATCTAGTAACTCTTGTAGCTAGATTTTTAATTCATTCAATTTTATCGGAGCCATTTTGTATGGTGATTGTGCTATCGGGAGGCACTTTTAGGAAGGTATTGATGGAAACTTTGACTTCTCGGTCCGAGGGCAGTCTATGTAGTTCATTAAGGAATACATCTGGAAATTCCTTTACAATCAAAATATCGTTTAGCCTTATTTCATCATTTTTTGAATTCAACACATACACAAGGTATCCCATTCATCCCTTTCTTAATAACTTTCTGGCGCTCACACTGAAATCATGTTGGTTGGGATAGTAGTCCTTTCTCCCCTAAAGATCATTCTTCTACCCCATAATCCTTGAAAGGTTACAGTTTTTGTGTAACAATCTATCTGAGCTTTGTGTTTACTCAACCAATCTATGTCTAGGATTACATCGAAATTGTTTAATTCTAAAGGTATCAAATCTACTTCCGACTTGTATTCGTCTAGGCCAATTTTCACACCTACATACATACCATTGGTTTCTACCATATCACCTAAAAGTGCCCTTATTATAAAACTATTTTTCTACCTTTTTTGCTTCTTTCCCCAAATTGGCTATAATTCTACTAGTTATAAATAAGTGAGTGGCACTCAAATCAAACAAAATATCTATTTTTAAATTATTCATGTGTAGCGTACCTGTCATTACATTAAATGCTACTCCGACATCTTCTTGTGTCATATGGAAGACCCTCCCCTAAGTCCGGTCATTCTGTGTCCTTGGCCGTCCTTGACTAGAATTAGTCCCCGATTGTGTGGACATCACTGGCTTGTTTACTGTGATGGGCTACTAATGACTCTGACTTGGTTACTTCATATTCTGCACTTAGATGGTGTTTTTGTGGGGGAACTCTCTTTTAAGGTGTCCTTTTTCACCACAATAATGACATCCTTATCCTAGATACTGACAAGCTCTTCATTTATGACCCTCTCCTCGGCATATTAAACATTGCTCCGGTGAGACTAAACAATTACTAGGGTGTCTCTGTTCACAACGTACACAATAAGGGTAGATAATATTTTTCTGGTCACTAGATCCCCCGATGGGTTAGTCCTCAAGTGTGTCTATCCCCTTATCACTCTTCCACTTGCATGTCTGTGAGAACCCAATAATGTCCCCCTTTTCCTCTTAAACTGATTAAACAGTCCACTCTTCCTTTTTTTTTGGGAAGTAGTGGCCTATTCACAGAATAATCAATATCCTTTCTTTTACCAACTCCATATTGGTCTTGATGGCTTTCCCCAATGCATGTTTCCAACGCTTATGCTGCTTCAATTAACTCTTTCACTATCTTGAATTGTAAATTAATTAATCCTTACCTTAAACCATGACAAGACATTTTAAGGACTTGTATTAAGACAAACCAAACATAAAGTGATATACTTAACAATATAACAAGCATTGACATTATTACATAATTGCAATGAGATCAATGAGATTAATTAAATAATACAAAGGTTAAATTACATCAAGCAAATTAACAATAAGATATTTTTATGATAAATAGGTACTAAATTCATACTCTATACCATAATTTGAACAAACATAATTTTTAGTAACTAAAAACTAATTCAAAAATAGACACTCTCATTATTTTTCTCCTTGACTCATAAAATAGCCCATGTTACATATACTTTTATTCTTCAAGCAATCTTGACCTCAATAAAGTTAAAACTCCATCTTGACAAACAACATAAATAATATTAGTGTTAGCTTTCTCAGGCAAAACAAATCTCTTTGTGCTGCATCAACACTAGTATGGGATTTGATTAAAATGTTCTCATTGATAAAAAGGAACAAGTAGAAGATGCCATTAATCAATTATCACTATAACTTTATAATAGAAAAATTCCTAAATTTTATGAACATTCCATTAAACCAAAAAAAAAATCTAAAAATCTACATGTTAGAAATGTGTGTTAAAACCTGTGGAGAGAAGTGTTGACCTTTAGGTCAAATATTCATGTTTTTATAAATTTTGATGATAACAATAAAATGAAAAATTGACTAATAATATACCTTGTTGAGAATAAGTTTTAAACAGATTTATTCAAAGAGCATATCAATAAGCATGACAGATTTCATGATGAAATCAATCAAGTAGTCCAAGAAGAAAGCAAAGTGAAGACTTAGATTAAGTGTTCATGTTAATCTTTATATCCTACTTGATAGCACAATTAAAATGAATTCACACACTTTACTTTGCATGTATTAAAGGATTGATAAATAATCTAATATAATCTAAGATAAATAGTTCTAAGAATTTACCAAAGTTAATCTGTTAAAATTAAAATTCTGCCTGAATTGATCAATCGTTTGGTATGAAAAAATAAATTAGTTGAACACTTATTCATTAGTGATAAACACTTGGGAATTCTGCAGGAACCGGTTGACCGATTGGCTTGACCAATCTGAACTGGTCGACTATGTAAGTTGTCAGTAGGAATATAACAACCAGTTTTTTTTAGAAACATATATATTACTTATATAATTGAAAATTTAGTAAGGGATTCCGAGCTTATATGATATACAAGCTAATCTAAGAGCAAATACATTTCAAAATCATCAATCATTGATTATACTCTAATTGGTGATATTAAACCTTCATAATCTAGCATAATAGTATTCAATCTCATTCTCACAACACTTAAACACCTTTAAATCCTATAAGTGCTATCTTGTTATATATAGAGATATTAGATCTTTCAGTTGTATTATCCATTTATTGATGGAGTTAATTGTGATAACAAAATCACTTTTGTAAATCTTTAAGAGTTAGGTAAGAACTCATGGTATTGACGAGATGATTTCACCAAGAAAAAATCCTGAAGAGGTTATATCTTGGAAGGGAAAAAATCTTGAAGAAGGCATATAAAAAAAATAGAAAGAATCTTGGTATGGATTCATCAAGTGGTGAAGAGTCTTGAAGAGAGAATATCTTAAAGTGGTGAAAAATCTTAGTATGGATTCATCAAATGGTGTAAAAATATTGGTGTGAATTCATCGAGTGGTTATTGTACTTATTGCATGTATATGGCATCAGAACGATCGTCCTCCCAGGTCAGGATCTCTCTAGTAATGGGGGAAAGAACAATGAATTCTTGTTTCTTATAATTTAAAAAAGGATGGAGTCGCCACCTAATATTTTGATCATTAAGAATCCTAACTAGTCTCAAAGTCTGGATAAAAGGACTAGTTGTGTGTAGAAAGAACATATCACCCCTAGTACATCTTACCTAAGGTAAATTGTATTGTTTGTTTGTTTGTTTTATATATACTAAGGTATTGTTATGTTTTCTAACTATTAGTCTGTTTAAAATTTAAGAAAAGTTCTCCTTAATAAAAAGGTCCTTATTTTATCAAGTTAAAGCCTAACCAACATGGAGTTAAAACATATTTTTATATTTTTTTTCTTTTTTTTAATATCAGGAATACATTTTACGTATAAGTTCGTAATCCTTGATACTAGAACAAACAAAATAATATTTTTGATATTTTTTAAAATGCAAGCCAAGTTCTCATGGCTTTAATAAATTAGTTACTAAATCCAATAATACATGTAAAAATAAAAAGAATATATATTTTTTATTTTTTAATGTGCTAAAATATGCAAATATAATTTATTTTTGAGATACTTGATCATATGCAAACTAAAATAAAATTTTTATTTTTTAAAGAAAGTTTTATGTTGTTATTTTTGTGGAAGGGAATTGATTTGTTTAATACTGAAAATATATCTCACGTGTAGATCATAATTCCAAATAATAAATGTGAAGGTAGAAAAAAGTGAAGAATTCAAAGTTAATTGTAAAATAATCTTTTAAGAATTAAAAATTTATTAACAATTAGACAAAGACCATGTTTGACAAGACATAAATAAAATATTTTTACCAAGGTTATTTTAACTATGATATCAATTCAAGACAAATTATCACTTATTAATTCAAAACCAAACAACGCTAAATATCCATATATCTCTTTATTCAAATAAATCAACACATACCCAAATATAAATCATGAATTAATATTTAATGTTCAAAAAATAATTACAGCCCAAAAAATAATCTTACAATTTAACACAAATTATTGAACCAAAAACATACATAAATTTAAATCAAATAATATCCAAAAATATATACAATAATAAATAATTTATTCTAAATTTCAATTTATCCAAAAATTATTTGAATTTATAATAAAATGTTCAGGACATAGTGAAATTAACCATGAAAGCATAGAAATAGTGATAATTACGTATGGCGGTATGGGCAGGGGCGAAACCAGGGGAGGCGGGCAGGGGTCCAGGCCCCTGCAAAATATTTTAATTTTTTGTATTTTAGTGTTTAAATATAGAATAATATAATATATTATTATTTTAAATAGATAAGTTTTTTAATAATAAATTATATCGGCCCTCCCTCTTATATAATTCCAGCTCCGCCTCTGGGTATGGGTACCATACGCCACCACCACTAGCAGCCAGCGTGCGGGTTCATGCACCACCGCTACTGGAGATATGCAACCTAGTGGATTTGAAACTCCACTCCCTTTTCACCTCCCTGCTAGCGGTGTCATGCAACGCCACTCCTAGAGAGAGATTTGGTCACTTAAAAAGTTCAGTTATTTCCTTCTTTCTATTTTCAAATCTGCTTCTATCTCTCTCTGCTAGTTTTCAACACCACCGATCGGTGTTGTGGAGGAGGGAGGTGAGTCTGGTGGTTGTATAGGAGTTCCTGATGGCTAACAGTGGCGCGCACAAAGAGAGAAGAAGCAAATGACAAAGTGGGTCTGTTTTGGGGCTTGTAATGGAAGAGAGGAGTTGTTATGGGTTTATTAGTGTGAAGAGGACCTGCTGGCGGGTTGGAGAAGGTTGGTGTTTGTGTCTTTAGCTGTTGATATGGCGGTGGCTTCGAGAGGAATGATAGTGTGTGGGAGGCGGTCAATTGTGTGATTGCTGTTGGAAAAAGAGGTCATTTGGTTATGGCGAATATGGATGGAGGCTATGGAGAGGAAGGTCGGCTGAGAGAAGGCGGTTGAAGATGGTGGCTGTTTGGTGGAATTGGGTCTATTGGAAGAAACAACTTCAGGTGGCTATGGAGAGTTAATTAACTATTTTGCAGTTCTTTGGTTTGAGGGAGAGAGGGCTGTGTGGGCTGCTTTCACGATATGGAGAGGCTGCTGTCATAGGGGCTGATCTGCCGTCTACAGTGGAGGAGAATGGATGGTGGCTACTAATCTGCTGGGAAGGTGATGGAAAAAGGAGCTCACGATTTTCTCTGAATGGTGAAGGTACCTGATGATTTTATCAGGGAAAGGGATCGATATTTTATTTTATTTTATTTTATTTTTTAATGTGGGAGATGATGGCTTTTTCATAAAAAGTCTTTAGGAGAGAGAAGCAATTTTTTTTTTCTTTTTTTCTTTTTTCATTCCTCCCCCTTTTTTTTTTCGATATTGTCTCCCCCCATTTTTTTTTGATATAACCATTTATTTATTAACAAAATAAACTTGTTTTTTTCTTTTAATTGCTTGGTTTTTAGGTAACTAAAAACCTTTGGTCCCTTATTTTTTGTTTTTTACATTTTTGGTTATATTTTCAAATATTTTATTTTTTTATATTTTAATATTTAAAAAAAAACAATATTGATGTCGACTTAATAAAATTAATCAATAATTTTAAAATAAATATATTAAAAATTGAACACTAAATTTTTAAATTTTAATTTTTTTTAAAAAATACTGAAAATACAAAAAATAATGCAAACACAAAAAATATATTATTTGGATTTTTTATCTTTTGCTATTTTTTTGGAATTTTTAAAAAAATAAGAAAAAAAAGGGTAAAAAATTATGACAATACTCTTGAACTTAGACTAGTAAATAAACACAATACTCAAATATGGTTTGATATTTGAGGTGTGAATGTAGGTTTGTCAAATAATATTAAAAATAAATTTGTAAATTCTTTTTTTTATTTATTTACTTTAAGTACTTAAATTATATTTATTTATTTGAATTAATTTATATTATTTATTGATATTAATGATTCATCAAATTCACCCAATCAAGTGTTATAATTTCCCTAATTCTCGAACAACAAGAAGAAGAAATGAGAGGTTAAGTCCTTGAAATTGAATGTAATCCAAGCTTGAATGGAAGGTTAGTACTCGCTACCAGTAGAGGAGGAAGAAAAGGAATATTGGGTGAGAAGGGAAGGGAGGACGATAGATAGAGAAGATTGTCTTTTGCGTGCGGTTGCCTTTCTTGAAATTTAAAGTTTTTTGAAATATATATTTTAATTGCCATAAAATTTAATAATTATTTTTTTTTTAAAACCGACAACACTGTACCTTTCCTGCCTTTCAAAAGAAAACAGAGCGGGTAGACAGACTAAGTGAATGTTTGGGAATATAATTGTGGGTGTGTTTTTAAAAAATTTATTTATTTTTTTTATTAAAATTTAATATGATTTGTATGTTTTGAATTATTTTGATGTGCTGATGTCAAAAATAAAAAAAATCATTGGCATACATTTTGGTACGAAAAGTTATTTGAAAAGCACCCGTAACTACATTGTCAAACACGCTCTAAGAGTATTGTGATAGTGGTTACTGTTTAAAATATTTTTTATTTAAAAATATATGAAAATGATATTTTTTAATTTTTAAAAATTATTTTTAAAATTAACACATCAAAATCAAAACGATATGAAAACATATAAAAAATTAATTTTTAGCAATTTGTTTTTTTTTTTTAATTTAAAGAAATATAGTTTTAACCAAAATATTAATTAACTCCTATTGTTAAGATTGTTTTTATTAAATAATAAATTATTTTTTTCATATTGCTCACCAATTAAAAAAAAGAAAAAGGGTGAGATGCAGAGGCAGTTTGGGTCCCTTGTAATTGTCCACCTCTACGTTGTCACAAGCTAGCTATCACATTTTCTTTAAATATTAATGAATTAAACTTTTTTTTTTTGTATTTTAAAAAATATTTTTTAAAAATTTAATATTTTTAATATTTTTTTATTTTAAATTAATATTTTTTTGATATTTTTAAATTATTTTAATATTAAAATAATTTTTTAAAAAATAAAAAATATTATTTTAACATACATTCAAGTAAAATATATTATAAAAAATACCTATTATCACCTGTAGAGAAGAGATGTTAACATCAGAACGGATATAATGATGTGAAAAACCCAAAAAAGCCTTCTAATATAATTGAATTCTCCTATAATCAAAGGA
>Ga0325411_1007903_pt1 | contig 11570 bp, 9 predicted proteins | sample PopdelMetagenome_13_FD_206181 | JGI IMG/M metagenome (GOLD analysis project Ga0325411, IMG submission 206181) | Populus deltoides microbial communities from Bellville, Georgia, United States - Xylem-PdIQD-R4 | ecosystem: Host-associated > Plants > Phyllosphere > Stem > Wood/Secondary xylem...
AAATATCAAGATTAAAAGCTATCATTCAATAAATAACATTAAAATTATTGAGACCATCAATTCTTGCCTCAATTCCTCGAGTCATTCATTTATTGGGGCACATGCAACCAATTAATAATAGCAGCAGTATTTATTTTTTATTTTTATTATTAATACAGGTATTTGATAAGCTTATAAATAATTCGATTAATCTTACAGGTTCTAAAATTAACAAACATATAACTTCTAGCAACTATAAAATATAAACATGAAATTAGAGAGAGAATAAACCCTTCCAAGTTTTTACCGCTTAGATATGGTTAGCAGCAGCATTTATTGGTCATTTTGTCGATGTCTTTCACGTGATTTTGAGTTTGTGACCTTAAATCTTTCCTCGAAGAAGAACAAGTCAAAGATTTTCAATCTATGAAATTATTTTGAAGCAGAACTGAGAGAAACGTGTAAGGGCCAAAGCCGACAAGGATTTTTCTTCTTCATAAATTATAGTCAGTGAATTTTATTTTCTTTGTCCTTTTCTTTAGGTAATTGAACTATCATAATTATCATATCTGTTTGTATTTAATCATAATTTTGACTCGGTGGTACCATATGCTCAGTAAGTCATGAATGCTTGCTTGAGGTTTTAAATTTTAGAGTGAGAAGGTGAAGGGGGTGTTTATATTAGAGCTGCTGTTAGGACAGTTTTTAAATAAAAAAAATTAATTTTTATTTTATTTTCAAAATATTTTTTAAAAAATTATTCATAGTTAAAAAAACCTTCTAAATCGAGGAAGTATTAACAAATATTGTTAATTGCTGAAAATTGAAAAAGAAGTGAAAGATTTGATTGGAAATTAAACACTACCAGCTCATTCATAACCCAATTCTGGTTATTCTTTAAAAATTATTTTTAAAATAATAATAATAAAAGCTGGCGACGTGAAGCAAGCAGACAGGAAAGGATTCCAAAAAAAATATACATAAAAACCAAGCTGCAATTTTAGAGGAAATTCAAGGCCTAGTTGTACCCCATTATACCAAAAAAAAATGCATATTTAAGGTCAAATTAAATGATTATTGGACGAATTTGCATAAACATTAAGTCCAAGGACATAATTAAATTTTTAATAGGCCAATTTGATTTAATCATGGGCCAAATTGAATTTTAATTATGTTTAAGAATTAATTTGGGTCCAATTGAAGGATTTAATTAAGTGCAAGGACTTAATTATACTTTAAATTGGTCAAATTAATTTTATTTGGGGCTTAATTGGTGAAAACTTAAGTTTGGGAGCCTAATTTGGGCTTAATTGAGAAGATTGGAATTTTAAGAGACCAAATTTAATTTTTACCAAGTTAATTGATTGAAATTATGAGCCACGTTGCAAGAAAATTGAAGTTTTGGGGTCAATTAGAGGTTAAATTGACAAAATTCCCAGCCAATGACCAATCTGCAAAAGGCGTCAAACTATAGGGGTTTAATTGACAAAATCTGGGGGTCAAATTGAAGAAATTGAAAGTTTAATAGTCAACTAGGGGTGAAATTGCATAAATCCGAGATCAAGGACCATAATGCAAAAAGCACGTAAATACGGGGCTGAAGTTGAAGTTCCACAGGGGCCTAATTGCATTATATCAAAGGTTTAGGGTGAATTAGGGGTTCAATTGAAACAAATTGAAAGCTAGAGGACTACATTGAACTTTGGTAAAATCCCTAATTCAAACCTAAAACAGCACCGTTTTGAGTATAAAAAACAAAAAAAAAAGGGAGACCAGGCGATGCCTCGCCTGGTCACTGTTTATTATCTTCCTCGTGAATGCTGTTTGGGTAGCAGTTTTGCAGGTGCTTTTAATGCCTCATATGTCCCCCAAAATTGACAACACATGCACCAAAATGGTCACCTGAAACCCCTCTATCCCCGAGTATCGTCCGTTCTGGCCTATAAACATCAAAACAGCTCCGGTGACTGGCCTAAAGTAGCCAACTCGGGCAACCTTGAACTATCAGATTTGGCAGTTCAAGGTACATACTTTGAACCAATGGTTTGGATTCTTCCAGTCAAATCAAGGGCTGGAAATTTTTTCCCGGTGAAGATAAGATTGCCCTCTTCCACTGCCTATAAATAGAGGTGGATTTCATGTCCTGAGGGAGTAGAAAATTGGGTCCAAAGTCGGCCGAAAACCAGCCTTCCTCCCCAGAATTTTTCCTTTGTTGCCGTCTGTTTCACTTTCTCTCTTCTCTCCGCCATTACAGCCACCACCAACTGCACCACAGGAAGCTAACACAACCACCAACCAACCACCAAGAGCCACCATCGGTTTCTCTCTCCTCTCTACAGCCCCTCCCGTTTTCTTCTTCTTCTTTTGCTTCCTCTGCCACCAACCACCATCTTTGCCACAGCCTCAGCCAGCGTCCTCACGTCGGCCTCTCCCCGTCTCGACCAACCAGGCCTCCATTTAGGCACTCCAGCATCAGGTAACGCCACCCCACCGTAGCTGCAGCTAAGTTGCTGCATGCAAACGAATTCTCGTTCTGCATGCAACCTTATTAATTTGCATGGTTGGTGGGTCGGGCCAGCAACCATGCGAGCCTGGGTCGAACCATTTGGGTCTAGCCCGGCCCTAAAAAGAAAATAAAATGGTATGTTGGGTTGAGATCGGCCCAACCCAAAGTTCCTGGGCTTGGCCAGTTAGCTGGGCTGGCCCAGCCCACATAGTTAATATTATATAATATAATATATATTATAATATTATTTTTTAAAAAATCCAAAAAAATTCAAAAATCATTTTTAAAAAATTGTGATTTTCTTAAATATTTTTCTACCAATTTTGCATAATATCGGGTTGTATATTTATACTGTAAAATACAAATTTGGTATTAAAATACCCGGTTTTCTCTGAAATATTTTTTTTAAAAAAAATTCAAAACATTTTAAAAAAAAAAGTCTCAAAAACTTTTGAATTAATTTCCCTTTTCAAAAATGAAAAAAAAAATAAATTTATTTTCATGCATACAGCCAAATCCTAAAAATTCTCAATGCATATTTTCATTAAAAAAATTGAATCTTTCTCATGTTTTTAAAATCCAAAAATGGATATCATAACCAGAGTTTATGATCATCCATTAGGGTTTGGCCAAAATATCAAAAACCTTTTTCCAATATTTTTTTTAGGGTCTAGATGTAGACTTTAATATTTGTGTGGTGTAAAATTACACGATAAAGTACACCTTCAGGAATTAAAGATACAAGGTGTAAAAATACGATTAGGATTTAACCCGATAAAGTAGAGACTTTCTCATGAAGAGAGATCTGCCTTGAACCTTGGAAAAGGCCAACGAATAGAAACCCGACCTAGAAAAATAATTAAACAACAATGCAGCTTACCTTAGGTAGGGTGCACTGGAGGTGATTCGTCTTCCCCTTGCACAACCAGTCGCTTACTCAGACTCACACAGACTATACTATAGGTTTCTAGTAACCATAATACTAGGTGGCGACTCCTAAACATTAATTATAATTTTATGATTAAATCCGTAAACCCTTCCCAACACACATCACACCTCATCATCAGGAGGCACGACAAGAGCCTCTGCCGTCGCCAAACGACGTCGCTGCGCTCACGCCCCCCGCAACACTGAACGTACAATCAAGGAAAATGATTTGGAGTAGGAATGGCAGAGCTCTAGCTTAAGTGGTTTGCATCCTTAATTTGAATTGATTTCTTTTTCTGCTACATAGAGCAATGTTTTAGTCCTTTTGGGCCTAATGCTTCGATCAACTCTTTTTGTTTATCAAGCATAATGCATATGATCCTGCTTTCTAATTTTCTTTCTCTTTCTCTTCGTTGTCCCAGACTGGATTAAGTGGAGCACTTGAGACACTTTGTGGTTAAGGTTTTGGTGCAAGACAATACAGAACATTAGGAATTCATCTTCAAGCTTCCTGCATCATATCCTTTCTGTGCTCCATAATCATAAGCATTATCTGGCTTTACACAGAGCCTTTACTCATCTTCCTTCGTCAAGATCCTCAAATTTCAAAAGCTGCTGCTCTTTAAGTATTTGATTCCAGGCATATTTGCATTTGGATTCCTTCAAAACATCTTGAGGTTTCTTCAGACACAATCTGTTGTCATGCCCCTCATCCTGCTTTCAGGAATCCCAATGTGCATTCACATCGGTACAGCTTATGCATTGGATCATAAGACAGCTCTTGGTTTCAGAGGAGCTTCGTTGGCGGTTTCAATATCTTTGTGGATTTCAACTATTGTGTTGGTCATATCTGTGATTTATTCAAAGAAATTTAAACATACTTGGGAGGGGTTCTCTTCTGAATCATTACGTCACATCCCAATAAACTCGAAACTGGCCCTACCCTCTGCTGCAATGGTGTGGCAAGAGAACAAAAATGCTTCATTTTATTGGTAGCAGGTTTGTGATGTCATATATCTTACAAGCTCTCTTTGATGATTTGCTAGTCTGGAGTACTGGGCATTCGAGCTTTTGGTGCTCATAGCAGGAATGATGCCAAACGCAGAACTAACTACATCTGTGATTGCAATGTGGTATGCTTTACAGTGTACACCACATGACCACAACACATTTTTTGCCAAAATGTAACTGTTCTGCACTTGTTTTCCTGACTTGACTATGGTGATGTTTTCGTTTCTCTTCAGTGTGAACACAGAAGACATTGCCTACATGTGTACCTCAGGTCTAAGCGCTACTGTGAGGTAAATGGTTGGAAATTAATTTGACACTTCTTAGTTATAGCATTTCCGTAATTTGATCCTATACGCTTTTAGATATTGAAACTACGAATTTCTGTTAATAGTACAAGGGTGTCTAATGAGTTGGGAGCAGGAAATCCTGATAAAGCTAAACAAGCCATGGCTACGACTCTCAAGCTCTCTGTCCTTCTTGCTCTTCTAATTGTTTTAGCACTAGTCATTGGTCATGATATCTGGGCTGGCTTCTTCACTGATGACCTTTCCATTATAAAAGCCTTTGCCTCGATGACACCTTTCCTCGCTATCTCTATCGCACTTGATGCCTTCCAAGTCGTCTTTACAGGTTTCAAGGATCCTATTTCTTTCCTTATCTGCTCTAATTTCTCTATCCTTTCCTTGAGGTGGCTAACTGTATGACTTGTTCAGATCTTAATGTAAGTATTTTCATTTGACGCAGGGGTAACAAGAGGGTGTGGTTGGCAGAATCTGGCTGTTATTGTAAATGTAGCAACATTCTTTTGCATTGGAATGCCGATGGCAACTCTCCTCGGATTTAAGTTCAAGCTTTATTCTAAGGTGAAACCAAACAAAAATAGTCTGTTTCTGCGTTTACTTACACAAGCATGCAGCTATTCACAGAAACATTTTAGACATTTTCACCTTCTATGAAAGCAATTTCCCTGCATACAAAATTGAGGAAAATGTACATAGTAACTCATCTTATTCTCAATCTTTGTCCTCTGGATTTTCGTACTCTCTTTACTCATCTTATTTTCAATCTTTTTTCTATCGATTTTCATATCCTGCTGTGGGACCATTTGGGATCAGGGATTATGGATTGGTTTAATCTGCGGTCTGTCATGCCAAACCTGCACTCTGTTGTTGATTACACTGCGTACAAAATGGACTAGAATGGATCTCTCAGAACCAGCGGAAAATGGTAACGAAAATTCAAACTTGCCTTGATAAAATCTCCAAAGGACGCTGTTGATGAAGAGAGGGACAGATAGGAGAAACTCAGATGCCATAATGTTCTATTGACTGGGACAACATGAAGAATTTTGTCCATGAAAGCTCTCTCTTTTTTGCAATAAATTGGTAATTTTGCAGTGCAGAGAAATATTTTGAAAAGTTGAAAAAATGAATTTGACTTCATTTTTCATAGCACTTTTTAAATAAATAGTGGAGATTATGAATGGCCAAGGCTGTCTTTTTCTGATCAGGGAAAGGAGAAATAAAATAGCAAGGCAGAAGAGCTATGTCACATGTTTCACACCCGAGTCGTCTCTTCTTTTTTCTTTCCTTTTTTTCTTTTGGTTTGGAAAGGGTGTTCTCCAACCCTTTCCAAACCAAAAGACCAATCCACTTCCTGGTATCGTCGGGCATCTTAAAGCGGGTTCCACTACTAGCAAGGATTCAAACTATGTTTGCCTCACAGGGAGGACCAGCCCTTTGCTGCTAGAACCAACCTCTGATGTATTGCTTGACTTGTTTTTTAATAGATGTTTTATTATCAAGAATTCAAAATTCTATGCATATTGTTCGAAACCTTTTTTAAATATGAAGACATAGGTATATTAGATGATTTATTTTAAAAACTATTTAGATGACAATATACAAGATCGGCTTGTACCAACCTGTGATAAACTTTTAAATTCATGACCGGAGTCATAAAATCGTGATAATCCTATAGAAAATAATTCAAAATAAATAATAAAACTCTATTTTCAATCAATAAAATGTTGAAAGATGGAATTGAAAAAAAAACATTCAATTTAGAAAAAATGACGAAAAACAATATAAGTCAATATGGTTTAACCTTCCAAATCCACGACTTGGGTCACGAGAACCTAATAACCCCATGAAAGCAATTTGGAAAAACATACGATGCTTAATTCTCCACCAATCAAGTGTTGATGGATGAAATTAGAGAAAAAGTTAATTTGAAAAAAAAGGACAAAAAAGATGCACGTCAACCAGGCTTAGTCTGTCAAACTTGAGATCTAGGTCATCTTTTCCCGGATTATGAGACTGAGATAAGTCCATATAAAGCAAATAAAAAAAAATTACAAAACCTAATGTCTGACTAACCCAATGTTGAAGGATGCATTTGATAAAAAAAATCAAATAACAAAAAGTACAAAATAAAATTGATCCTAGTCAATCCGGACTAACCTGTTAAAATCACGACGTAAGTCTCGATACTAAAATAACCCAATAGGAAATCAAACAAAAAAAATCATAAACTCAATTCTCAACAAATCTGATGATGAATGATGAAATTGCAAAAAACTAATAATTAAAAAAGAACAAAAAGAAAAACAACTCGGTTATTCAACCAAACTCGTGATTCGATTCATGATACAAAAATAACCAAATAGAAAGCAAATCGAATAAAATTACAAAACACAATTCCTAGAGAGCCTAACATTTAAGGATGAAATTGAAAAAAAAAACTAAAGTAAAAGACTGAGGACCAAGTTTGATATCCAAAAACAAATGAGACCACTTTGCTATTTTAGATAATGTCATGTGCAAAAATCAAGGGAAGGAGAGAGAAGAGAGAGAGAAAAAAAAAAGGAAGGAAGATTAGGCCGTCGAAGCCAAACCAAACCTCTTTTATGCATTTGTGCTATCTTGGAGGGAAGAGGTTGTCGAGACAAACTAAATGATATCAAGGAAGACCGTAAATGAATAATGGTAGCCATTGCATGCACCACCCAAATTAGGTTGGCGTTCTCACATGTTGATGCATATGTTGCATATACCAACCATTTTCCTTAATTTTTTTCAATTCAGTCCCTAAACATTAATTTTTGTTACAAACTCGATCCCTAAAACTTCAACTATTCTAAATCAATGAAATCAAATTGTATTTTGCCAAATCAAGCATCAAACAAGTACTGGATTTTTTCCTCGACATCAGAAGAACCCAACATGAAGTCAATTGAAGCAAGCTATCAAGTTAGTTCCCAAATAAACCAATTTGAAAGGATAAAATTGAAGAGCAAAGAAAACTTGAGTGAAAAAAAAAACATAAATGATGTGATTATTACAATCCACAACAATTTTGTGCCTTGATCTACAATACTTTTCCTAAATGTCTTTTTTTTTTTGTAATTGCAATGTAATTATAATTTTTAATAGTAATAACAAGTTGTTTAAAATATATTGTATCAAAAAATATTTATATAGTTTTAAAGTCATAATCAATTAAGCATTCATATGTCGCTTAATTTTTTAATTAACAATCTCACAAGTATAAATAAAACAGGCTTTTTTATATAATTTTAAATCAAATATAAATTTTATTATAAAGTTAATTTATTAATTTTATAAATGATTTGTTTTCCAAATTCAATGACTCTAGTCCACCATTTAAAGATCATCCATATCCACCTTGATAAATAATTCGAATTAATAGTACATCAATTGTAATATTTATTAATGGGTGTTATAGAGTACAACTAAAATAATCAAGGCTTAATTGTATCATCATCATCTTTGAATGAAAAATATTTTAATTTACACAAAAATTAAAGGTTATCATGATAAAAATAAATAAATAATCATAATATACTTTAGACTTCATTGCATTAATTAATGTCCAAGGAATAAATTGATAGCCAATCAAGAGAATAATAATTAATAGTTGATGATGTTCTAAAATCAATTTGCTCAGGAATGAGATTTTTAAGTGTTTGGACAATGGATAATCACATGTTCACGTCAATATTCTCTTTTTCAAAGCTCACGAGGTAGGTGGTTGATGGTAAAAGGCTTAACACCTACAAAATAGTCCATTTTAGTAGGGACTCTCAAGTGATAAAGTCATCTAAGAATAATAGTGTTTGTTCTTGTTTTTGTATTATAAATGCTCTAAGAATTAAAGTATAAATACTGAGAGAATATAAATTATGAATCCAATGGTGAGGATCAAAAGTTATTTCCTTTATAACCCTAGCTTCTCTTGCTTGTATTTTTCTTTTACTTTCACTCTTTGTAAAAGCAAATTGTTGAAAAAGCCTTGAGCGAGATTTGCTTTGTTTATGAAGACGAAACTATCATTTTAAGTATTCCCCGCCCCTAAAAATTTCCTTTTTTCCATTCTTATGAGAAAAAATGGACTCTAAAAAAGTTAGATATGACCCTAAAAATAGGGATGTTGTTTTTTTGCTGATGAGTTTAGGTTTCAACCATAAATTAAAGGAAGTCGTAGGGGACAAAGGTCCATTAGATTAGGTCCTAAAACTAGAGAGGGTAGAAATCCAACTTCCACCTCTAGAAGGGGGGGAGGTAGTTCTCAACATCGAAGAATTCCTTCCCCTATTTCCTTTAGAAAACCCAAGAGGGGGGGTAGAGAGAGAGAGAGAGAGAGAGAGAGAGAGAGAGAGAGAGAGAGAGAGAGAGAGGCTACCTCAAACTCCCAAGGACGATGCACCTAGCACCTTAAGCATAAATAAGGTGGTATTTGTAAATAATTGGTAACTGGAGGAGTACGTGGCTAAATTGCCTTCCAAGAATGAAAAAATTAGCCAATTGACCTTGGCCTCTAGTCAATGGTACTTTGATATTACTTCCCCAATATGTATGTATGAGTTAAGGTATAACTTCTCTTTTCAAGGGTTTGTGAGGAAAGTTTTTTGGTATAACTTTGAGATTACTTCCCCAATGGTTGAATAATTTTATTTGCCTTTGACAAGTTCTTTAAGCTTGTAGGAATCAAGCCTATCGTAAATATATTTAGAACTTGTTACCATTTAGTTGCTAGTACTAATGATGACAATGATATGTGTTGATTTTTTAATTTCACCAACAAACTCATTAAATTAATGAAAGAGGATCTTTTAGGGCAAATATACACACATCAAGAAATAGAGGGGGGTAGATGATAATGAGATACAATAAGATGATGAACCTCATAAATGGGATGTAAATAATTTAGGGTTGTTTCTATTATTGGAGAGTACCCCCTTTAAGGTGAACAATAGGCTCCATCTAAGCTCAGATGAGGAAAAAACATGTGCTATGTTGCCTCGACCTTAATTGAGTATGGTGTCTATAAGATGTCCAAAGGGCATTACCATGCTTTGTTATAAAGTATGCAACTTCTTTATCTCTTGTTTTTGTTAATCTAAATATTAATTTCTGACTTTGGTTTTGTGATGGGTTAATAGTTGAAGGAGAATGAGAAACTTCAACAAGGTTTGCAGAGTAGAGTTTGTCTGCATCAAAGAGGATATTTTCATCTCTTGACTTAAGTGGAGCTAGGACTAGAGTAAAGATGGAAAATGATCCCATCAATATAGATGAGCTTTCTTTTCCTGAGGAAACTGTTCTTGATGAAATAATGGCGAGAGCCACTCTATTATGGAAATGAGGGGAACCATTACTTCTCTGGTTGGGGATCAAACGCGGATGACCCCTCCTGAAATGATTATAGGTGTTGCTGTAAACTTTAAGAGGAAAATTGTCTCCACCCCTATAGAGTTTGGTGTTGTAGCCTCAGCTGTAGAGACCTCTCTTGTGACACCACAAATGCCCCCACCCTTGATTTCAACTATAGAGACCTCTTCAATTATTGAGACTTGTTTTCATGGTGCTTTTCCTGAAGCTGGATAGCCTAAGCTATAATGGATCTTTAAGAGATTAAAGATAAAGAAAATTCTTACTTGGTTTAACAATACCTTAGAAAAAAACTTTTTAGCGAGGAAAGTGTTAGATATGAGTAATTACTAGATGGAGTTGGGCCACATTAAAAGTGAAGGTCCTTACGCTTAAGGTTATGTTATTTTTAGAGTAGAGAAACTTATTGAAATATGAAATAACAGATCCAACTGCATTTTTTCATTTCATTTCTTGTTGACAAATATTGGCAATTGTTACTGCTAAAAGTGTTAATTATGATAAGGAAATAGAAGCCAATTTGGTAAATGACATCTTCAATGCTCCTAAGAGCAAGATAGATAAAAGAAAAAAAAAATAAGGTTCCTGAAAAGAAATTTATCTGAATGAAAGTGGTCTCTATTTTTTTTGTTGGTTATCAATGTGGAAGATTTAGTAAGGTCAAAACCATGGGAAGCTAGAGACAAAGTTTCTAGGGCGTATAAAATCTCATAACTCTTATTCAGCTCCTGTTCAAATCCCTAGTATTGCTTCATTGCTAAACTAGTAGTGAAAGATAGGTGAATACTGGTGAAAGACAACTTATTAAGCATGGCCTTCTAAGTTGATGATGTCACTATCCCACATCAGTTAGGAGACGAGAGCCTTGATCATTTATAAACATAAGGTTCAACTTCTCTCTCTAAGAGATGCCTTTTCAAGACAAAACTCACTATATGATTCTAGTGAGATAATACATCTTAGAAGGCTTGTCATGTACGGGTGTTGGTACATATCATCATTAACATTATCTATAGGGATATTAACCATGTGCGATTACCTAAGTCTCTTACTTGGAAAGATATGATGATGCCACTAGCCAATATGTACCTTCTTTTTCTTATTATATGCGTATTTTTTCATTAAAACGAAGGGAAAAAAAATACACAGCATATCTCAACATACGAGTTCTGAAGAAACACTGGCAAGTCTCAACAGATTATAAGTCCTTGAATTATATGTTGAAATGGTTCAGATTATGTCTTTTTGGGGGTAAAATCCCTCTGAAGGTGCAAGCAACGAGATTCGTGGGACATTGAAAGTGAGAAGTTGATTGTAAGTTTTTGCTGACTTTTTTTAATCTGAATGACAACCATGACAGAATTCGAGGGAGCAATTTAGTTAAACAAATCCCAACCAAGTGCATAAACGTCTGAGCTTAACCTCGTGCATGCAACTGAAGTTCAAATGCTCTC
>Ga0325411_1007905_pt1 | contig 11570 bp, 8 predicted proteins | sample PopdelMetagenome_13_FD_206181 | JGI IMG/M metagenome (GOLD analysis project Ga0325411, IMG submission 206181) | Populus deltoides microbial communities from Bellville, Georgia, United States - Xylem-PdIQD-R4 | ecosystem: Host-associated > Plants > Phyllosphere > Stem > Wood/Secondary xylem...
ATTCAAAACTAAAAAACACAAAATAAATAGCAATTAAAAAAATAAGAAAAAATCTGGTATAAAAATTAAATGAAATAAAACAATGATGGATGAATTTGAAAATGAAATAAATCAAGAAAATGATAAAAAAAAAACATGGCAATCAAAATAATGAGGACCAAATCTGGTATAGAATTAAATAAAATAAAATTAAATAATTCAAGATAAGGATAAAAAACAAAAAAAAATAGCAATCGAAAGAATATGGACCAAATATGATAGATGAACAAATTAAAGGAGGATGAAATTGAAAAATAATTTTAATTTTAAAAATTATCTCAAATAAAAAAATAACAATCAAAAGAATAGTGATGGAATTTGAAGGAAAAACTTATCAAGGGAGAGAGAAAATAATGAAAAAAAGGTTGTTATGCCAAACCAAAGGTTCATGAGCCACATGCGCTAGCCTGAGATGAAGGGTCGATAATGACGATTCAAATGACACCCTAGAAGTCGTTGTTAGGCCACCGGAAGAAGCCTCATGCATTGCCTAAATGGCAAAAATGTCTCTTATCCGTTGACATTTGCGTTGCATGCGCCAACCATTTTTCTTATAAAATAATATTTATATTTATTAAAATACCAAATTGCTCCTATTTTAACTTGATTATAACAAAACAAAAAAAAAAGTTGAAAATATAAAAAACCTCTGCACCCTTGCTTAATAATTTTTTATTCAAAGTGTAAGTATGTCATTTCATCATGCTTTAAAAATAAAAAGACGAGTAAGCCCCTGGATGCTAGTTTTTTTTTTTAACTTTTAAAGGTAATTAAATAATTTTACTATGCTAAACAAATACAAAAAATCCAATTTTTCCCAGTTAATTTGGTAATGACTAATGAGTCATGTGAAAAAGACCTTGTTATCCCATCAACAAGGCCTTTAATTTTTGTAGAGAAGGGAAATATCATCATTATATTGTTTCAATCCATAATGTTTTATGTCCTCATCTACATGAAAAATTGATTTTTTTAGGTTTTGTTTAATTTAACAATCCTAAAATTGAGTTTTTTTTTCCCACATTAACATAGTCGACAAACTTATTTCCCAAATTAGCATAGTTAAAAAAATAATTGTCACTTTAGCACATAAACAATGGTTGCATATGTACTGCATGTGTGACCACCTAGTTAAGTATTTTGAAGACAATTTCCCTTTCTTTTCTTCTCTCATTACTTTTTTCTTTCTTCCCTTGCTCCTTCTTCCTAATGGCGTAGCTCTTAACTTAAGCAAGATGATCTCTTTCTCTACCATTAAAAAAACTATCTCTCTCTTCCCCATGACAAACCTCACTTTTCTCTCTCTTTCAGCTGTGAATTCTCTCTTTCACTATCCACCCGTGACAACCACCGATTTCTCCCTATCGTCATTGCCATCACCACCCACAAACACCCCATTTAACCAATTTGAGGTATATTCACCTTCCCCTTTATTAATTTGTTATTTTACTTGGCTAATTTATGAATTTTCTAGGATAAGGGTTTTAGGGTTTAGGTTGGGGTTTTTGTTTATTTTGCTTAATTGAACTATAATTTGAGATTCATTAGGTATAAAATTAGTTAAGTAAGTGTATCCATTGTCTGATTTGGTATGAAAAATAAATGAATTATGTTGTGTTGATTATGTTAGTGTTAGGGTTTAGTTAATGATTTTGTTAATTTTGGATTTCTTAATGTAACTTGAATAATTTGCTATATTGAAAAATTAACGTTGTGTTTTGTTTTGATTTTCACAAAACATGTCTTCTATAATGTGAATTCTATGTTATTATAGTGGTAAAATCATCGATAATAATAATAATATCATTTACCATGGAGGAAATACCGAGTTATGTAGCTTAGGATTAGATAGTTCATTTGATGAATTTAAAATTTTAGTTTGTGAAGGAATTTGGTGGAATTTGATGTTACTATTACTTGGAGGATGTTAGGTGGGGGCCATCCGAATTGTTTTGTCGGTGTGCCCATTACTAGTGATATAGGTTTTAATGCAATGATTGGGTTGATCACTGTAAATTGGTTGTAAATACTAGAGCTTCATTTAAGTAGAAACCCAAAAGTATGAAACTTTTCGAGTTTGGAGTTGACTCGGGTCCTCAGTTACAATTAAATGACTACAAAATCATCACATGCAGCAGGTCCATCTAGAACAATTAATGATGCAATGAATCTAACATCAATTCAAGAAATGATACACAAGGAACCTTGGTTGGGTATGGTAATAACTCCATATTGTTATGATGAATTTAAACCGAGGATGAGGAAGATGATTGCCATGTTGACAATGTAGCTGAGGAAGAAAAGCAACATAAGCCAACAAACCAAACAATAAGACCCCCTATTCTTGAATTCAAAGATGCTAGTAGGTCTACTTATATGATGAGTTTTGATTGGGTTTTGAGTCGTAGGAATTCAAGCTTAAGTACCGAGTTAGAGGTTGGACAAATATTCTGAACCAAGGTTGATTTAACTAATGCAGTTAAGTGGTGACATGTAAAAAAATTCACTTCACTACAAAGTGAAACGTTCAACCACAACTTATGTGCAGTTACAATGTAAGTATAAACCATCATGTCAATGGTATTTGCGTGGGAGATATCACAAGAATTCTGATTCATTTGAGATTTCAGAATTGAAAGAGCCCTATATATGTCACAATAATTCTATTACTATGATGTTTATCATTGTCAAAGCTGAAATAAATATTAAATTTGCAACCATCCAGGCAACTATCCATAAAGATTTTTTGTATAATATATCGTATAAAAAAGCTTGGTTAGCTAAATAGAAAATATTAGAGAGGTTGTTTAGATCATATGAGAAGTCTTTTCAAATGCTGCCTAGGATGATATTAGTTTTGAAAGAATCAAATCTTATTGGAGATCGCATATTTACATAGCTGTATTCGCATATTAAGTTAAATCTCTACATGTCTTGGTACATAACACCACCATGGAAGTCTGTTATGAGATGTCCACTTGACATTTTGTGTTAGCCAACACTTAATTCAGATAATTATAAGCTTTATGAACCAAGATATCATAAATTGGTATGTATGGATTAGTTTTTTTAACATGTAATAAAAATATTATTTATATCTTATAAATGATAATATAATCTTTTCTAATATATTAGGTGAATTTTTTAATATGCAAGAGTTTGAGAGTTGCGATCGCAATTCATGATGCTACCACCTATATTGTGCACTGTGCTTTCAAAACTTGGTTCTCATTGTACTGTTCTTCAATTAACAAGGTTGGGAAGGCTTAGGCTTTGGACAACAAAATAGAGGAGGATAGCCGTGTTTATCATGCACGATGACAACATGCTCATGGTTCTAATGGTGCATGCTTATCAACATGTTAATTTGTAAGATGTTTATCTATGTAATTTAACTAATTTGTAATTGAATTGATATTGTTTACTGTGATGAATTATTTGGTGTTAAGATTAAGTTTTTTCTAATTATAAATTTACCTGCTATAAAAATTAGGTGATTTCGTTGGCTTGAACTATAAATGTTGTTTTTATGATTTTGTAAAACTGTGTTTTTATCGGGCAGGAAGCTGAAATGGCTGAGACCGGCAGCGTGGTAGGTTTTAATTAGTTACATATGTACTACATACACACGATTACTTATTATAAATTTACTATGGCCTCATTTGTTTGCTGGAAAGTAGTTTCCTTTTGAAAAGTGAATTATTTTCTTATGTTTAGTAGTGTAATGAAAAATAAGTTGGAAACTATTTTTCAGTGTTTGGTTATGTCATGAAAAAAGAGCTGGAAAATAACTTATTAATGTTTTATTTTTCTCAAGTTTATTAAAATAATAAAGAACAAATCTTATAAATTAAAAAGTTGAATGATAATGAAATTGAAAAAAAATATAATTTCATAAATTATCTCAAATAAAATAAATAATAATCAAAATAATAGAGATCAAATCTAAAAATAAAAAAAAATGAAAGATGAAAAAATTAAAATAATAATAATTAACATTTCATAAATTATTTCAAATAAAATAAGTAACAATCAAAAGAATGAGAACCAAATTTGATAGATAAAAAATTTCAATAAAAAAATGATAAGGGAAAAGTAAATAACAATTATAAAAATAAGGATCAAAGTTAAAATACAAATTAAATTTTAAGAGATGAAATTCAAAAATAAATATTCAAAACAATATATATATATATATATATATATATATATATATATATAGAGAGAGAGAGAGAGAGAGAGAGAGAGAGATAAAATTTGAGAACCAAATTTGATATAATTAGTAAATAATATGACATTTCTAAATTTTTTATAACTTTCAGAAAGTGTTTTCTATTTAAATTTTTCAGGAAAATACTTTTCTAGAAATCAAGCTAAATTTTCCTTTAACTGGAAAGTGTTTTTTGTTAATCAATTTTTTTTAATGATAAATAAATACAAAAAAAATTTAAAAAATAAATTTTTAAAAATTATTTTTTTAAAAAACAAACACAGGACGACTATTTGTTGCAAATATAATACATGAATAATCTGTAAGTTGTAAATGTATTACGTGTGACCTAAAGGTGCCACATGTGCTCCATGCATTTCCATTATTTCTGTGCTAAAATAAAAATTATTTTTTTAATTGTATTAATTTTAAAAATAAATTTGTTCACTGTGGACCACCTTAAGTGTTTCTTTTTTACCCGATCAGTCAACTTGCCACGCCATTCATTACCAGCCAATTAAGTGTTCCTGTTTTACCCGATCAATCTGCTCGGTCAAACGTGCCGACTCCCCCACACGTTAAATCCACATCACTATTAGTCACACGTGGCATTCATTTATTGGCATGATCTCGTGGCCTCTACGCCACGCGAACACCTCTACTATATCAATCCCCTATAAAAAGTACAAAAAAAAAAAGAAAAAAAAAACAAGACTATCTCTACCTTCAGATCACAGCTCTCCTCCTTTTCTCTATCCAGATACTTTTCATTTCTCCACGGTTACGATCACGTACGGTTAGTTCCTCAGATCTCACGATTTACACTTTTTATATTTTTTTTCTCAGATCTGATTTCGTTGAATCCGTGTCAATGTTATACAGTTTGGTCTGATTGGTTTATTAAGAGATCTGAAATGAAATTTTCTCATAGTTTCTCGGCATCCGAACAGAGTTACTGAATTGTTTTATGGATGCATACAGATCTGTTTGTTTAGCTTTGTCTAGGTTGTTTGAGATTGAATTGAATCTCGTAATCCTGTAAATGATCCGTAATATTAAGTTTGATTATAATATTTAATTTTTTAAATGTTGATGGTGAGATTTAGATTTTTACTATTTCTGCGATTTTTTGCGATTTGTTTATTCATCCTGAATTAATTACATCCAGTTGTGATATTTAGTTGGATCCGGTTGTGATAATTAATCACATCTATCTGTCATTTATTTATAGGCTGAATAATAAAAAAAGATGGGAGGTGGATTTAGGGTGCTTCACCTTGTCAGACCATTTCTCTCATTTCTTCCCGAAGTTCAGAGTGCTGACAGAAAAATCCCGTTTCGTGAGAAGGTCATATACACTGTGATTGCTCTTTTCATTTTCTTAGTATGCAGTCAACTCCCGTTGTATGGCATTCATTCAACAACCGGTGCGGATCCTTTCTATTGGATGCGTGTCATTCTTGCTTCGAACCGTGGTACTGTCATGGAACTTGGTATCACTCCAATTGTGACTTCTGGACTAGTGATGCAACTGCTTGCTGGTTCAAAGATCATTGAAGTGGACAACAACGTGCGTGAAGATCGTGCATTATTGTAAGTATCCTTGTGCGGATAAAATCATGTCGGTGCTCTCTCAGTTGAAGTTGCTTTGTTTTCTATGCTCATTCTGTGATGGGGGCCTCTTAGAGTGTCATTTGCTATATGTTATATTATTATGCATATTATCATCCGAGTGGCATTGCTGGTGTTTCATTGCTTGTTACAATCGGGTTCAAATTTATTGTAATAGTCTTTCTGTGAACAATGAACTTTGGAAAAAACTAAAAGATGCCTCATTTCACTTGGCTACTTGATATTATGTATAAATTGTCTTAATTTATTAATTTTGGTTGGGTGGTGATTTGCATTTAAGTGTACTGCATTTTCAGTCAATTTCTAGGATGATTTTGTTCCATGTTGCACCTTGTGATCAGGGATGCTTGTGCCTTACTTGGGGCTCTCTCTCATCAGCAAACACTAAGATGGCTTTTTATCATTTACTTTGTGGCAATGCAACTTGCTTGTGCTATTTGCATTGACATGATGAATGCTTGCTTCTCACAGGAACGGTGCACAGAAGTTATTGGGTATCTTGATTGCTGTTGGTGAAGCAGTGGCATATGTGCTCTCAGGGATGTATGGAAGTGTTGGCCAACTTGGAGTAGGAAATGCCATTCTTATCATCATTCAGCTTTGTTTTGCCGGGATCATTGTGATCTGTTTGGACGAACTTCTCCAGAAAGGATATGGTCTGGGCTCTGGAATTTCTCTTTTCATTGCAACCAATATCTGGTGAGTTTGATTCTTCTGTTTATGGATCCACTTGTGTAATTTCCTTCTCTATGTTGAGTATTGTGAGATTAATGTGCTTTGTGGAGTTATCCTTACCATCTCTATGAAAACTTGGATACTTATATGGTGCTGTTCATTTTCAGTGAAAATATTATCTGGAAAGCATTTAGTCCAACCACCATTAATAGTGGGCGAGGTGCTGAATTTGAAGGAGCTGTCATTGCTTTATTCCATCTTCTGATAACTCGAACAGACAAAGTTCGTGCTCTCCGAGAAGCATTTTACCGGCAGAATCTTCCAAATGTGACAAATCTGCTTGCTACAGTGCTTATCTTTCTCATTGTCATCTACTTCCAAGGGTTCCGTGTGGTTTTGCCTGTGAGGTCAAAGAATGCTCGTGGGCAGCAGGGTTCATATCCAATCAAGTTGTTCTACACCTCAAACATGCCCATTATTTTGCAGTCTGCTCTTGTATCTAACCTTTACTTCATCTCTCAGGTATTGAGGTTATATGGTTTTATGTACTGCTTGAGATTTGGTTTTCCAGTTCATCTATTAACTTGCTTGTTTACAGTTGCTGTACAGGAGGTACAGCGGAAACTTCCTTGTGAATCTTTTGGGCAAATGGAAGGAATCTGAATATTCAGGTGGTCAGTTTGTCCCTGTTGGTGGCCTTGCATATTATATCACTGCGCCCTCAAGGTAACTGAGATTGTTTCATTCGAGATTTTTTTTGTCCATTTGGTTATATATCTGCACTCATATTGGTTCATAAATAATTTTCCTGCCTTATATTTGATTGCCAATAACTATCTGCTGTTGGCAATGCTAATGCTGGTTTAACATGTTTGTTCTAATTTTTTGCAGCTTAGCTGATATGGCAGCAAATCCTTTCCATGCACTTTTCTATTTCGTGTTTATGTTGTCAGCATGTGCCCTCTTCTCAAAAACTTGGATTGAAGTGTCTGGATCATCTGCCAAAGACGTGGCCAAGCAGCTCAAGGTATGTGGACTTTTTTATTTCATATGTTCTATGATGAAAAAAATTCTTACTTTGCATTTAGCACAACACATCTTTTCAGCTTTTGCATTGCATAATATGATTTCAGTTTGACCTTTTGTTCTGGTTGCATTTGTATCTTAGGATTTTCAGTCTATTGTATGGGGCTTGTCTTTGCTGACATTTTAGTGGATCCTTTGAAAGTCTTCTGTGCAACTTTATGCGTGCTACATGTCAAATAACCAAACTTCTTCATATATTTGGTGTGTGGATCATAAGCAGGTGACCTAATAATCAAAGAGTCTTGAACAAACTCTCAATCTCATGTTAGAACTGAAGAGTAGTTGGATCCACTTAAACAACTGCCATTTATCTTGTTTGATCCATTTATTTAAGACATGACAATGATGTAAATGTTTTTAAAATTCAAGCCAGTTATTGTACTATCCAGAATTTTAGGACTCTTGAGGTTCATCAACAGTTATACTGGCTTAAATCTACTGTCAAAGACATGTAGTAGGTGTTTGGTATTTTGGTTGCTTATAAGCCACTGGTAAGGTACCTGCAGTGGAGTGCCCCAACTGGAGACCTTGTACTGTAGCTTAAGTGGCTTACAAGGCACCACAATACCAAGCTCAACCATAATCATGGTTTGTTGTTGGTTTGAGTCATGGATGTGCCTGTTTTTTTGTTAAGAGACAGGACTAAACCTGCCAACATATTTATGTTCAAAGTATAGGTGGTTACTTGTCTTTTTGTGTCAAAATGCATGTAAAAAGAACTTGAAATACTTGAAATAAAAGTTAAGATCTACTAATTCATCGGAATTTGAATCTGATCAGTAGAAGCTTGATTACAAAGCTTAAAGTATCTACAAGTACTTAAAGGCATCATGTGCTATTGTTTGTATAATGTATTTTATATAAAAGGTTAGCAGGTTGGTTATGGTTTGATCGGTTGTTAGCCTCGCCTGTTATTAACTTAACTTCTAGCTGTCTCATTATGTATTTAAGCAGAATTGATTGCACAATATGCAAATTAGCCATATTCAGTTAATGGATTAGAATGTGATTAGGTAAAGTTGACAGCTTTTGGTGAATCCCTTTTTTGCAATTTTAGGAAATTTCCTTTTCCAACACATGGTTATGAAAATGGGAGCTCCTCCTTTGTACTTTAATCTCTTCATTTGTATAGTCAACGCCTTAGAATTTATAAAGATGGGCAGCCTGACTAGGTCATGCAGGGATTTTTCTTTTCTGAATTCTAGGATAAGGTAAATTTTGATGTGGTCATCAGGTTTCTGTGTTTGCATGTTCCAAGGATTAATTTTATTTGTTACCTGCATATGCACTAGCACCTTTAGCCCGATACTTAAGTTCTGTCTCATGAACCTGAGTCCAACAATTACTAACTGTACTGCATTTTCTCTATATTGTAATGATGATGTGTAAAATGACAGCATGTGCTGGTCTGGAGCTCCCAACTACCGTCTGGTCATGTTTGACTGTCTCCCACCAGGTTGCATAATTGTAATTAGTGGCACCCAGTCTTTAGGATGAACGACTGTCTGAATTTGTTTTGGTCAATCTCTCTCTCAAATGTGAAAATCAATCTCCCCTGCATGTCTTTGGACATTCTCTCTCTCCCTCTTCCTCTTCCTAAACCAAAAAGGCAAGGAGGAAAACACCAACGCTAGGAATTTGAACCATAGTGACCTCCTAGAAAAAACTAAAGTGTACTTTGCCCCATGGCTTGGAGAATATAGATAAGACACTTAAAAATGTCAAATGGCCATCCTAAGAAAAAACTGAAGTGTACAATGCCATTGGCATGATACATACACATGGCCTTTTGACATTTTAAGTGTCTTGTCTATATTCTCCAAGCCATGGACATTGAATGTGGATTTGCTGCAAGGGTTGTCTCTCCCTAGCCTTTAACAGAGGTGGAAATTGAGATTGAATTGTCATGCTCACTGAATTTAGAATTTTAATATGACCACTTTTAAGCTAAGAGTTCATTGTTTCCTGCACAAATTTTGAATGGGACTCCAGACTAGGAAGGATATTGACCAATTATAAAGTGTATCCTACTTTATCATGCTTACTCTGGATTGAAAAGTCTGCCTGTGCCTCTACATTTTGCTTTACCAGAAGCCTGCTAGTAATGGATTTCTGTCAGAATTTTCTAATAAAACAATTTCTTTTAAGTATCAATCTCTGTGGTGTCTAGCCAGCATGAGAAATTGAACTTTGGATGATTGCTGTTCATTCCTTGTTTGTTTATTGTTTTTTTTTCCTTCCTTTTTAGCTGTGATTTGGTGATATTGCATCCTTTGAATTAATTGCCAGAATTAACGTTTTGTTTTTCCTCTACTGCTACAATAGCTCCTGCTCGCAGTTATTATCCTAATCTCATCATGTTTTATTTCCTGTAAATTATGAAAGTTCAATTTATGGGGTTTCGTGGGTCGATAATCTGCTGAGTTTTTATCAGCTTGACGAGTTTTATCAGCTTGACATGTATAATAATAAAGTGGTTTCCTCATGCAGGAGCAACAAATGGTTATGCCTGGGCATCGGGAGTCCAACTTACAAAAAGAGTTGAACCGTTACATACCCACTGCTGCCGCTTTTGGAGGTATTTGCATTGGGGCACTGACAGTGTTGGCAGATTTCATGGGAGCTATCGGGTCAGGGACAGGAATACTACTTGCAGTTACGATCATTTATCAGTACTTTGAGACCTTTGAAAAGGAGAAGGCCAGTGAACTTGGTTTCTTTGGTTTCTAAACTGTCTCGACTTGAGTGATGGATGGTGGTGGCAACGAGCTCCCCCGCAATTTTGGTGCGTCAAGAGATGTATGGAGGTCCTGTAAAAGTTGACACCAAAGTGAAGTTAGAAGACATATTGGGGTAGTTTGTAGTTATCAAGTACAAATCACATAAAGGTTAATGTTTGCTTTTTTTTTCCTCTTCCCCTGCTCTCCATTAACTGAGTTTCTCATGTATCGGTGGATCTATATGGGCGCATGCTACTGGTCCTGAGTTCGATGAATCGTAGGAATTTATTTACTCGTTGAAAACTTCTAATGACCATTGAATGGAATGGGGCAGGGATTGGTGCCCTTCATGTTAATGAAGGATTCCTGTAAGTTACCCTTACGCTCGCTCACACTTCAAGGTTTTGAATTTAGTAGAACAAGTAGTGGTTGACTTGTATGTTTTAACTACGGGGGTTTCCTTTTTGTCTGTGACCTTTTGGCTGTTAGCCATCGCCATTTTGTATTTTGTTGTGCACCTGCCTCCAGTTAAAGGCAGGTGCACAAATGTCTAAAGTTGACGTTGCTCTCTTGTGTTTCTCTTGTTGGCAATGCTCTGGTGAAAGTATTGGACCGAACTCTTGTAAATGATTGTTGTTGCCGAGGGCCATGAGACGCTCCAACCAATGGTTCCCCACAGGTTGTGGGTTTTTAATTTTTACGTCTTACCGCTGGTGGGGTGAGATTAAGGTCCGGCTCGGGTGAGTGTAGAGACTTGAATATGTATCCATTTATTTTTTCAAATTATTATTTTTATTATTTTTACAAAATTGATTTTTTTATTATTTTATAATGATTTTGATTTAAAAATAAAAAATAAAAAAATTACTTTAATGTGATTTTAAATTAAAATTAATTTTAATAAGTATTATGTTTCATGTTACCAAATAAACACTTAGAAGTTGGAAAATTCAAAATTGTTTAACGGAAATTTAATTGTTTGTCGTTAAGGTCTTTATTGTTATTACTGTTTAACTGTATTTTTAAATATGTTTTTATTTTTTAGTTTTTAATTTATTGTTTTTAAATCATTTTAATGTTTTAATGTTAAAAATAAAATTAAAAAAATATTATATTGATGTATTTTATTTATAAAAATGAACTTTAAAAAATTCAAACAAGCTTTTAGTAAACAAGCCAACTGGTGTGTTTAAATCTTCATTGTACAG
>Ga0325411_1007906_pt1 | contig 11569 bp, 7 predicted proteins | sample PopdelMetagenome_13_FD_206181 | JGI IMG/M metagenome (GOLD analysis project Ga0325411, IMG submission 206181) | Populus deltoides microbial communities from Bellville, Georgia, United States - Xylem-PdIQD-R4 | ecosystem: Host-associated > Plants > Phyllosphere > Stem > Wood/Secondary xylem...
ATGTCCTTTACTAAGGACACCAACTTCTTATTTATAGCTGAACTTTTACACAAGTGGTTGGGAAACCTTTTACACGTGGTTCAACAAGGACCATAATTCTAATACATGTGTCACACATGTGAACGACCCCATTTTAATAAAGAAAAAGTAAAATAACACACATGTGATTGACACAACTTTAATAGCACATTTGAAAAAAATAAAAAGATATAAAGGTAAAATTCAAAAGATATAAAAGTGATTGACATATGATTGCCGGTGAATGCGTTGATGAATGATTGAGCATCTTTTAATAAAAGACTCTTTGGACTTGTCTTTTTAGGAGGATATGGATTCATGGTCTTTTGATCCTGTGCTACCACCTGCTAGATTGAAAGATTTATCATCAAAATTTGATTTTAGGATTTCAAAATTATCATCAAATCTTCGTTTCCTTGATCATAGAGATTAATGAGATGTTAGAAATGTTGCCTGTAGTCATAATAGAACACCGGACTTTGAAAATTAAAATATGTATTGGGAATGAGAAATTGTTCACCAAGTGTCAAAGGATCAAGATTGTTACAGAGGACCATGTGTCAATTAGTATGATGCCATTCTTGATAATTCATCAAAGGTCCTTCAACATAATTGTGCTCATGAGCTCTATGAACGATATACTTTGGAGATTCATAATAGCTTATTTCTTTTATGTTGCTTGCAGTTTGTAAGGAACCACTTGATTGAAAAGGAGATAAAGAGATAATCAATCTCTTCCATCTGCAAGACTTTGTTAACCTAATTATCAATGGAATCAAACATTTCAAACCATTTTTTGAGGATAGGACGGTCTCCATTTTGAAATTGAGCTCACTGACATTGAACAAAGAAAGCCATAAGATTTCTTTTGTTAAAAATACAATCAAATTCAAATATCCTGACAAGATAAATCCAAAATAAAAAACTCAATTTTGGTAAAGATGTAATGACTCTATATAAAGAAAAGAGTGAGAAAATGGTATGAAGGATGAATGATTACAAGCCAAAAATAATTTCCTATAAGACCATGCTTTCTGGGTAATATGAAGTGGATTTGATAAAGAGTGAAGACATAACTATCCAAAAGGTATTTGTCTAGGATAAGGATTTTTTTTCATCAATAAGGAGGAAAGACTGGATTAACTCAAAGAAAAAATGGGAAAAATAGTGGGTTAGATGTTGATTTTTTCAAGATATCTTTATGAAAGATTATTTCAATGTAAGAATTTCTCTGAAAATTGAATGCTAATGAAACCCTAACTATCTGGAGGCTTCGTTTATACCAATATATTTTCCGCTTGCTATTTTTTGCTTCTAGCAGTACTCACTCCAGTAATTATCACTAGCATCTGTTTACAACATTTTTTTGTCATCAGAAGGAATTTTCAGGGATGGTAGATTATATGCTATCAACTGAAGTTGTTGAAGTTGCTTTAATTCTTTCTTTAACAAAGAGAACAAGATATTCATATGTTGAGTGATATGAGGAATAAAGCCTGCTATGTAGTTGACTATACCCAGGAATTATTCAACTTCTTTCTTGGAAATATTACTAGAAGGGAAGTTGAGTGTTTCTCCAATGTGTGATTGAAGCATTATTTGGCCATCTTTGATATTCATTTCCTGAAAATCAATGGATGATTTGCCAATTTGCATCTTTCTTTGTGAGAGCATGATTCTATATTTTTAAACAATAGTGTCATAACTCAATTTTGGGTCTCCCTCAGAATTACATTTTTCTTTTAAAATGAAAAGCAACAAAAAAGAAAAAAACAAAATGAAAAAAAATCTGGAAATTTGGCAAGAGCAGGCTAAGAAAAGTTTCAAATGCATAAAAGAACCAAACTGGAGTTTTGGACAAAATTGAGAACCCAATTATACCTGAGTTTAAAAGATTATGCAAATACAAAGTCAAATTAAATGATTATTAGATAAATTTGCACAAAAATTAAGTTCAAGAATGAATTTGGGTCAAATTAAAAGATTTCATTAAAAGCAAGGACTTGATTAGACTTTTAATGAGTCAAATTAATTTTCTTAGGGTTTTAATTGGTGATAAATTAAGTTTCGAAGCTTAATTTGAGCTTCATTGAGAATTTTAGAATTTTAGAGGACTAATTTTTTTGTTTTTAAGCTTAACTGGTTGAAATCAGGGACACAATCGCAAGAAAATAGAAGTTTGGTGGTCAATCGAGGTTCAATTTGAAGAAATTCAAGACCAAGAACTTTTACGCAAAAAACACGCAAATTCAGAGTCCAAATTCAGTTGAAAATAAGGGTGAAATTGAAGAAATTTAAAAGTTAAATGGTCAATTAATGATCAATTTATATAAATCTAAAACCAATGACTAAGATGAAAAAGGGTTTGAAATCAGGTGATTTTTTTTTTTAAAACGTGGTAAGGGTGAAATTAAATTTATTCTTAAAATCAAAGTTTAATTAAGGACCTAATTGAATAAATTGAAAACTAAGGACTGAGATTAAGAGAGGAATTTCTAAACATAATTTGAATCTAAAGCGTTAAAATGAAGTCATTTTATTTAAATAAAACAACATGTTTTGTATAAAACAACATTGTTTTGATAATTAATAAATAAAAAAAGAAAGAAAAAAAAGAAGGAAACGATGTTGTTTTCATGCTACTATGCACCATCTTCTTCCTCTGCACCAATTTTGTAGACAGAAGAGATAGTTTTTTCCCCTTTTTTCCATCTCTCTCCTCTATATCGCCCATACCATGACACTAAACACACCCTTCTTGTGGCCAACTGACACAACCAAAGAGTTGATGTCTCCTCTCAAGTGTAGGAGTGTCGAAGTAATAAATAACCCGACAAGACCGAGGTCGAACCACAGGGAGGTTAACTGTATAAACTACAAATAAAGAAATAGATAATAACAGAAAAGGAATTGAAGAGAGCTTTGAGATGTGACCACATCTTGACTTAGTGACAATCCTTATCTTCTTGTCTGAACAAAACGTCATTGCTAACGTCAGAATTTGAACAGATTGTCTTCATGAAAGTTCTAGGAAATTATCTCAGCTTTCCAACTAAAAAAGAATAGATGCATTTGAACTTCTAGAACTCGAGATATGGGCTGAACACTAAATAGTATCTGGGCTGTAGGACAGATTTGGATTTCTCTTTTGATGCTAAGATTTGGACTTCCAAACGACAGAATTGAGTCTTGGACTCTTCATGAATGTTTTAGGCCTATGTCTTAGCTTTCCATCCATAGAAACCAAACTGAAATTCAAGATCTACAGCTCTAGATATAACCTAATGACTGAACAATGTTCCAATATGGTTTGAGCCAACATCTCTTTTCTAAGCTTTGCCCTCTCTTTGTCTTCTTAATTTCAGTTGTTAAATTCATCAATCAATCCCTTGATTTATTTGATAGGCCTACATTTAAGATGAAAATTTACCATAAATTAAAGGTAACTTATATTATTAGATATGATATTATAAAACATGCTCTAGTTAAGGAGTTATTGATACTTCAAGTGCAAAATAATGATATAAAACCTTGATAAAAATACACTTTTAAGTACTAATCACCTAACATTGTATCCTAACAAGAGTAGAAAAGCAAGTCTTTTGGCAGCCCTGAACTCGCTGCAAAGTGACCCCAAATACACTACCAAGCTAGCTTTATTTTTTGGCTTTTATTTAGACATGAGTAGGGTGGTCCAACATGTCCCTCATCCCCTATACATACCAACCTCATGACTACAAGAAGAGTGAGAGCACCAAGAACTGACCCCTCTGCACCAATTTTTATTTTAAAAAATGAGGAAAAATAGAAACCATCATTGTTCCTATACAGATCTTCCCATCCCTTTAAGAAAAAAAACCTATATAAAACCAAACCTGAACACAATATCAAGCCACTCTCCCTTCTTTTTCATCATGAAAGAACCAAAAACAAAAGATAAATGAACCTTACCCTACCATTACAACCAACTCTACTATTTTTTTTCTTCCTTCCTTACCAATCCCACCAACATTTTCTTTCTGTTTACCAACCAATATAGACAGCAATATTATGGGCATCAAGTTGTGCACTCCATCTACCTTATTCGAGCATTGTCCAACAGCTAACAACCATGTTTTCTTTAGACAACGCCACCATAATTCGCCACTGCCAGGAACCTCCATCGTGAGACTGCCAATAAGATCACTAGCCTAGCAACATCCCCTCTCGGTTAGGTAACCCTCTCCCTTCTTTCCTTCCTTTAGTGGTTTCTTTTTTTCTTTTGTTAAAAGCATACAAAACGTGAATTAATTCACATTCTGCAAGCAGCATAACTTGGTCACTAGGCTAGGGTAATGACCAAGTTATGCGAGCTGGGATGGTTGGGCTGGGTCCAAAAAATCCTTAAAAAATGATTGTGCTTTTAGTCAGCCCAATCAATTAGGCTAAGCTTGTGCCTTAAGCCCAAGCAACCCAGCCCCATTCGATCATCATTCAGCAGCCAACAACCCTCTCTTCTCTAGACAACACCACCATGATTAGCACTACCGAGAACCTTCACCTTGAGACTACTCGCAGGACCACCAGTCTAGCAACATCCTCTCTCTACCAGGTAACCCTATCCCTTCTTCCCTTCCTTCATTGGCTTCTTTTCTTCTTCTATTAAAAGCATGTAGAACGTGAATTAATTCACGTTCTGCAAGCTTTACATAACTTGGTCACTAGGTTGGGCTAGTGACCAAGTTATACGGGCTAGACTCTCAACCCAACCTGTATGGTTTAATTGGGTCCATCCCATCCTTATTTGGTTGTTTGGTGTTGTTTTACATTATGATGATGAATTGAGAATTTAGTGTAATTAAAGAAATTGTTAGACGAAAGAAAGAAAATAGTTCCTAAGTAAGAAGAAAATTATTTAAAAATTAAGTCCATTTTTCTCTTTTAGAGCCTGCCAAAAATGATGATGGGAGGGTCAAATATGTCATGTTTGTATTAGTATAGAAATTATATTAAATATGATATGTGGCATAGTTAGAATATAAATGAATATGGGTAGATAGAGATGAAAGTATGACAAAAGGGTTATGTATGTTTTCATAACCTTTAGGAAGAATAATTAATAAGAAATTTAAACAATGAAGTTATATGGAATGTGACTAATTATTTTAGGGAACGAAGCAGAACATTGATAAGAGAGTTAAATATAATAGTGTCTTTTATTTTGAGTCCATTAAAGGTAATGTTAATCAATGGGAGAATTGATTCGGAGAGGATACTTTGGTAGCTGTGTCACAAACCCGAGTTGGAGAAGGAGCTTCTAACATAATAGGCAGGTGCTCTTCACTTAAAATTTTGTTACATATGTTAATAGTGTTAATGTAGTAATTCAATCATTTGTTCTGATATTACTGCGAACGTAAACAAATTAATGAATTATATAAAAAAAAAAGAAGTAAATGAGTAAGAGCTTTGATTAGCTATTTCGTATATTTGGATAGCTAATGATATCAATAGGTTATATGGATATTGACATTTCCATTTAAAACTTTATTAGCTACTCTTGAAGGGACCCTTGACATCGGCATTAAGAAAGACATAAGTAAGATATTAATGTGAAACTTGATTAGCTATTTTAGTTATTTGAATAGCTAATGATATTAATAGGTCATATTGATATCAACATTAAATATTAGTTTTGATTAGTTGGTCTCGAGTAAGGGAGACTAATGATGTTGGTAATATTACTAGCATCAACAAAAAGAAGAAGGTATAACTAAATACTAAGAGAGTGTGAATTTTCAAAACAAATGAGGTGGACTAGATATCAAGGAAAGTGTAATAATATGATTGCACTTGATTCAAAAAGATTGATAAGAAATGATAAGTTTGTGTAGTTCATAATTTAAAATATTAAATAGTGTTATAATTGTTGCATTTTCATAATAACTATATTCATTTTACAAGGCCTTCTCATTTATGTCAAGAGTAATTTTCCACTCATCATGTTTTGTTATTATAGATTAGGAATAAATATGTGTTATTTTGAGATTAATTGTAATCTTACTTAATTATGTATTAACGACATTTGAGTTCTATTTTGATGCTTGATTTTGAACAAATTAAATTATTAATATGATGTTATTATTACTCTTATATGCATGTTTTAAATTTTATTCTTCCTTAGATTATAATGTGAATTATATATATAAATGTAAATGTTGAGTTAGAATAATAAGCATCGTTGATGTGTGATGAGAACTAAGATGATTGGATCGAGATTGATAATTGTGTATAGAAGTGAATTGGAATGTAGCCGATAACTTGGAACCTCCTTGTATAAGGAAAACTCTGAAAAAAATAAAATTTGGCAAGTTTTTTTAGAAGAAAAAATGGTGTGAATAAACATGAATATGTGTTTTTATTTCAGTTAAATTTGGGATGTTACAAGCACACAAATTGCTTTAGAATAGGTGGGGAAGTATCGCACCTTAATGACTTTCAGCAAGGGTAACACTCGTGAAACCATCCAACTATTGTCTGATAGTTTACTTAGTAGTGGTTGGTATACTAATTTGATATTATCCATGGCCTTTTCTCTTCAAACTCCTTGTAAGCCTCATATTGACATTTCAAGGATGATTATTAAGCATGTGAAAGACATTTTGAGACCAAATAGTAACCTACCCCTTATACACATAATGAGCTACATCATATAAAATAAGATGGACCCTTTTAAGACATGAATAAATAATAAGTGGGCAAATGAGTATAATATTATACATACATTTACTCATTCTATTCATTTCCATCCATGTAAATGCATGCCGGCTAAAATATAGGTCCCTTTAAAAATCAACCTCGTAAAATCCATAACACTCGAGGGAGATATTGGCAAGCTTAGTAGTTTGCTCGAATAAGCCCTAAAATCCAAATCACCGAGAGAGGGACCATCGACACAACCTGAAGTTACCGCCCAAACTCCACCTATGTTGCCAGCTCCCTTCAACTTCATTCCATAGAATTTAAGGGGGAAATGGCACATCACTAGAATTTCAATTTACTATATATAACCATTCACTCAATCAGCATCTCATATACAAGCATTAATCATGGTAGACTTGATTGTCACTGGGTCCTAAAAGGAAAAGATGATGAATGATGTTGATGTCGATAAATTGTTTTCCATTGAGGAGTGGTTTAGGACTATTGAAGAGATTAACTTTTACAATCCAGTAAAGCTTGTCGATATGTGTTTGGTTCCAAACATAGTGGTCCCTAAAAAGTTTAAAATGCTACAGTTTGCTAAATATACTAGTATGTAGTTCCTGATGATTCATCTAAAAATGTACTGCAACAAGATGGAAAAATCCATCCATGACAAAAAGCTCATAATATATTTCTTCAATGAAAGCTTGAGTAGTGCTACATTAAGTTGGTATATACATTTAGATAACAATGAAATTATAAGGTGGAAGAACCTAGTAAATGCCTTCATTAGGCAATATAAATTCAATATGGATGCTACCCCTAACAGGTCGAGCCTACAAACTATGGAAAAAGGTAACATTAAGTTTATCCAATAGTACACCTAGAGGTGGCGTGAAGTAGTTACTAATGTGAATCTGCCACTGCTAGAGAAGGAGATGATTAGTTTGTTCTCCAACACTTTTAAGACATTCTACTTCAAGTACTTGGTTGGAAACGTGACCCAAAACTTTACTAATCTAGTGATTATGGCTGAAAGGATTGAATAGGATATCAAAGCAGAAAAACTCTAAGGTCTAACCATGAGCTTTGGAGTCATGATGGAAGATGAATTTAAAAATGGCCTTCAATTGGATTAAATTGGGGCAGGTTAAATTGGTCAATGATAATGATGCCTATGACCAAGGTTGTCAAAATCATGATTCAACTCGTAAAATCGTATGTTTTTACGAGTTAATATAGGCTTTACGTGCTAAATCGCTTGTAAAACTCGAAAATGGGTAAAATCGGGTAAAATCGTTAAAATCAGGTGAAATCGCGTAAAATCGTGATTTCACCACCGATTTAACGATTTTACCCGCAGGAAAAAAAGGCCATGTATCTGCCAAGTGTCGACCGCCTGTTGGCTTTAACAAAGCAAATGCAAAATTGCAAATACAATGTTTCTCTTTAGTCTTCTTCGCATTTCAGTTCATCATTTACGTTCAGAACCAAAAAAAATCCCTAAATTGAAATCCTAAAATTCCAGCCGTCCCTAAACTGAGGATTCCTCAGTGACTCAGTCTCTATCTCTTTCTCTCAGCCATCCACGATTCCAGTATTCCACGATCACCGTCCATTGGTACTCCACAACAGCCCTCACCCCTCATCAACGACGTCTTTTTCACCAGCCACCGTGAGAACCAGAGTCCACCCAACAACAATGGCGTCTCTCCAGTCTCCACCAGGTAAGTTACTCTGTTTATCTTGTTTCTCTGGTTCTCTCTTCTCTGTTGGTAACTACCAGCGGCTGGGGGTGCTTTTTTTCCCCTGTCCTTTTCTTACTCTAATGCAGTAATGCTAATATTTGTTTGATTGGATTCGCAGGCTCCAAGTTTTACTGTAATATTGATCTCCTCGGTGCTCACTGCTTAGAATAGAGGTAAGAGTTTCTTACAATGTCCATTTCTTACCTTGTTTGTAATCTATCGTGACTGTTGTTTAGGACCATTAAGTGCTTTAATCTTTATAGTTTAATGATGTTAAAGATTGAGATTTTGATTCAAAGTTTCTGTGACTGTCTATTATTGAGATATTGCCTACGAATTTTAGATTCAATTTTAACCGTACGGTGTGTGTGTGTGACTCTGTGACTCTGTTTTTTCACATAAATCAATTGTCTCTATTTCTTGATCTGAACAAGTTGGAGTCAGATTAGTAATCCATGTGCAATTTTGTTAGTCCTTGTTAGTTGGGTGTAATCCATGTGCTGATTCTGGGTGTAATCCATATGTTGATTTCGTTAGAAACCTTAGTTTAGTAGTTTTGGTTCAGTTACCAAGCAATCTGTCTAGTCCTCGTTAGTTGTTAGTTGTTACCTCATCTGCAATGCCTGTAATTGGCTAGTGAATTGGGCTGTGAAGCCTGTGATTATGTTGAAAATGCATGTTTCTTCTATGTGCCTATGCACCGGCACCCAGCATGCATTTGCTATCATGTATTGGGTGTTCGATGTTTTTTTTCTTGCCCTTTCCTTCTGGCTTTTATTTTTATTTTTTTAGGAAGTTGTAACGGTTACCTTAAATGCTTAAAATGTTTGGATTGATTACCGGGTTGATTTGAATTGATTCTTGAATTGTTGAACTTATGGCATCTAGGAAAAATTCTTCTGGTAATAGGCTTGATGTGGGATGGCAACATGGTATAGATATTGATAAGAATTCTAGAAAAGTTCAATGCAAGTATTGTCAAAAATTATCAGTGGAGGTATTTTTAGTTTTAAACAGCATTTGACTTGCACTCGTAAGGATGTTGAACCATGTCAACAAGTATCAGAAAATGTTAAGCAGATGATTTTAGGTGTTTTGGTGAAAAATCTAGAAGCAACTGAAAAGAAAAGAAAGGCCCATCAATATAGTGTAAATGATGATGATGATGATGATGAAATAAAAGAGATTAGCTCCATGGACAAAGGAAAGAGAGTAGCTAGTGGGAGTGGAAGTACACAAGCAACTCTAAATCAATTGCTAAAAAAAGATATTAGAGAAGAAGCATGTCGATAAATTACAAGGTTTTTTTTTACACTAGTGCACTTCCATTTAATTGTGTAAAAAAACCCTGAGTTTCTTAAGGCACTTGAATTGGTTGCAAAGCATGGGCCAGGTTTCAAGCCTCCATCCTACCATGATATTAGACAGAAGTATTTGAAGCAAGAAGTGGACCAAACAATGAATTTGCTTGAGGATTACAAGCTAGAATGGAAAAAAATTGGTTGTTCAATAATGTCTGATTGATGGATAGATATAAAAAGACGTTGTATTTGTAATTTTTTGGTTAATAGTCCTAAAGGGACAGTTTTTTTGTCATCAGTAGATACTTCTAATATGTCCAAAATTGCTAATAAGGTATTTGAGATGCTAGATGCCATTGTGGAGAGGATTGGGGAGGAAAATGTTGTCCAAGTAGTCACTGATAATGTTGCAAATTATAAGGCAGCGGGACAATTATTGATGGAAAAAAGAAAGAGTTTGTTTTAGACACCATGTGCTGCCCATTGTATTGACTTGATATTAGAAGATTTTGAGAAGAAGTTAGAGATTCATCAAGTAACTATTGCTAAGAGGAGGAGAATCGCCTCATATATTTATTCAAAAATTATTCTTATTTCCATGCTAAGACACTTTACGAAAGGAAGGGATTTGATTAGGCATGCTGCCACACGGTTTGCTACTGCATATTTGACTTTGGGATGTTTGAATGATCATAAAATGCAGTTGATGACTATGTTTACTTCCAATCAGTGGAGTTCATGTAGGTTTGCAAGAATAGAAGAAGGGAAACGAATTCAAAATTGTGTTTTGGACAGCAGTTTTTGGCATGATGTTACTATATGTTTTAAGACAGCGTATCCTCTAATTAAAGTTCTTTGATTAGTTGATTCTGATGAGAAATCAGCTATGGGTTTTATATATAAAGCAATGGATGAAGCAAAAGAGAAGATATAAGTGAATTTTGGTTCTGTGAAAAAAAGGCATATATCTTGCTAATTTCTATTTTAAATGTTGTCGTCTATTAATATGAATGTCTTTAGAGATACTTTCAATTGAGATATTCCTTGAGTGTAACGATATTTTTATTGTTTTTTTTATATAGTTATATACCTATATGGAATATTGTTGATACAAGATGGGAACTTCAACTCCACAGACCCTTACATGCAGCAGCTTATTATTTGAATCCTCATTATCATTATAATCCCAATTTTAAGGTTAATGCCAACATTAAAATTGGATTATATCAATGCTTTGAAAGGATGATGCCTAATGCAAGTGAAAGGTACAAAATTGACTTGCAACTTAAATCATTCAAGGATGCAAAAGGGTTGTTTGGCATTGAGGCTGCTGATACGACCAAAAGATTGATGTCTTCTCCCAAGTGCAGGAGTGTCGAAGTAATAAATAACCCGGCAAGACCGGGGTCGAACCACAGGGAGGTTAATTGTATAAATTATAAGCAACAATAATAATAACAATAATAATAATAATAATAGTAGTAGTAGTAGTAGTAGTAGTAGTAGTAGTAGTAGTAGTACTACTAATAATAGTAATAGTAATAGTAATAGTAGTAGTACTAATAATAATACCAATAATACTATTAATAATGATAATAATAAAGATTAAGAAGAAGAAGAAGTTGATGAGAACTTGAGATGGAAGATTAACGTAAGGATTAAACAATGATAACAATAAATGTCAAGGTTAAAGGATCCACTAATGGTATTTCAAACAAGTATAGTATAAACTCTTATTATTCAATTGGAAACCACACACAAAGGAGGTTCCAATCAGATTATAAATTGTTAACATGATTACATTAGTTATCTTATTCG
>Ga0325411_1007914_pt1 | contig 11563 bp, 5 predicted proteins | sample PopdelMetagenome_13_FD_206181 | JGI IMG/M metagenome (GOLD analysis project Ga0325411, IMG submission 206181) | Populus deltoides microbial communities from Bellville, Georgia, United States - Xylem-PdIQD-R4 | ecosystem: Host-associated > Plants > Phyllosphere > Stem > Wood/Secondary xylem...
CTAAAATATGGCCATAGGTGTTTAAATATTTTGGCAAAATTAGACTTAGGCTGTGGTTGTTTTTATGGTTGGACCATGTATTTCAAATCTTTTTAATTTTAGATAGTTAGACCGTGTATTTTTTAAAATTTTTATTAAATAAACTGTTTGAATTTAAAGAATATTATTTTAATGTATTTTTAATTAAAAAACACTTTAAAAAATAATATCTACCACAATCTCAAATAAGTTTTAGTCTAGAAAGAGAAGGCAGCCCTAGAGGCTAAAACGATGGACAAATTGTAGGACTCAAAATCTGTTTGAGAGTATATTAGATATTGTTTTTCAAAGTATTTTTTTCTTTGAAAATATATCAAAATAATATTTTTTTTATTTTTGACATTAACACATTAAAATGATTAAAAAACACTAAAAACTATTAATTTAAAACTTAAAAAAAATAATTTTTTTTGAAAAATATAGTTGAATCACAATGTGAAAAAAAAATACCTCACTCCTTCCCTTGTTTATCTTTTGTGACCATAATATATTATTAACGTGAAATCTTGAAAGGGGTAATTATCTTCTCTTAATATACAAAAAAAAATAACCTAATTAATCACCCTAATATACAATCGGATAACATAATTAACATATATGTTTATCGATTAATTTTTCAAAGGTAAAAATACAAAGAAGTTATTTTATTGTGCCATTTCATAATTATCATATTCTATAAAGTTGAGTTTGATTAGTATACTAAGATATATAATAAAAAATAAACAAATATAGAAAAAATGGAAAAATATTTTGTTAGAAAAATATGGATAAAAATATAAAATAAATCTGCATCTGAAATAATTTTTAATTTTAGAATAGATTTATATTTTTTTCAAAATAGAAAGGCAGAAGAAATATATAGTTATTGATTCAATTTATTGTCTTATAGAGCCACGCTACCTAATTAGATAAATAACTCCATTAATCACGTGCATATCCCCATATTAATTTTCTAAATAAAAACTAGCTATCAACTCCATTAATCGCACATATGTCCACAAATTAATTTTACTAAATAATTTTTTTTTCTTTTTTTAATCATTTTTTTTCTCAATTTTACATTATTTTAATGCTTTTTATGTGACCACTGCAATTTTAAAACGTGGCTGGCCGCGTAAACAAGGAAGCACTTATTCTTATTAAAATAATAATAATAATAATAATTGTACCTTATATCATACACAAACACACATAAAATGCCCTACCGCGTAAACACACATAATAATTATTATTTTAATGCTTTTTTTCTCAATTTTACATTATTTTAATTTAACCTCCACCTCGCTTTCAAAGCCACCTACCGTTAAAAATGCCAAGATTCCACCACCCCCCCCCCCCCCCCCCCCCCCCACCATAAGAATCAATCAATAAATATAACATCGGACCTAGTCATCCATTTTTAACGGCTCAAGATTCTTCACCAAAAAGACAGGTATAAAAGCCAACTCACATGAGAACATTTCCTTTTCCAACATTCCATTTGATCGTACGGTCAGCATCGTTTCATCCATAGTTTTGAAACTCGGACCGGTCTGGTGGGTCGACCCTGGACCGGGCCGACTTAGATATGAAACTGGTCCGGGTCTAAGAAAAAACCCGTCTAGGAGTTGGCCCAGTGAAACCCGATCGACCCGGGTAAACCCAGCTGAGACCCAGTCTATTTTTTTTTAATATGCATAGAAGTTAAACGACATCGTTTTGGCCTTTAAAAGCCAAAATTTACGAAGATGAACGATGCACTGAAAATACAAGCCCTTTGCAAATAGAAAAAACCTAATAAAGAAAAACAATTTCAATCCCAAATTACAGAGGAATAACAGTTTTGATTCAATCATCAAGATTCAAAACTTCCTTCATCTCCCACTATTTTCTCAACAACCCCAAAATCATTTAAAGAAGCAAGAAAACTGATACATTACCCGAAGAAAAAGTGCACTTGGTTTATTGAGTGAATTGTGCTTTCGAGTTGAAAGAGAGGGAATCTATTGATTGAAAGAGATGGTAAAGGGATTTTCTTTCTCTTCTCTCTATGTTGAATAAGAGGAAATAGGGTGATGTTTTTCTCTTCTGTTTGAAGGTAAAGGAGGGGAAAGGCGGTGGAAGCGACCGATTCACTCACCAGATTCAACGCTTCTTACTCGAGAAGAGTCTTTTGACTCTTTTTTTTTCCCTTCTTGTGAGTGGTGACAGCAGAGAAGAGTCCATTTGTTGTGGGATATTTTTTACTGATATTTCTTTTGCTTTTTTTATCTTCTGCTAAGTTTCATAATTCAGAGACTGTTTTTTTTTTTTAAGGAGAAAAGGTGTTTTTGATAAAATTAAAATTTTATTTTATTTTTTAAATTATTTTGATATATTAGGGTCAAAAATAAATTTTTAAAAAATATAAAAATAATATTTTAATATATTTTAAAAACAAATATTTTAAAAAACAATAATTACTACCAAACACACTCTTTCATTTAATTTTGCATTTCCTTGAATATTTGCGGTAAAAAGTTACTTATTATTTTTTTATAATAAAAAAGTTAATATTAAAAGAGGCATAAATATATCATTATTTTCACGTAATAATTATATATATAAAAAATAACAAGCATGAGAATTGATCATTAATTTAAACAGAAAATAAAATTTTTTGAAACTCTCAATTCTAATTGGTTTAATCGAGTTTTTTTCATGATTTGATTTTTTTAATTGTTTTTTTTTCAATATTCTCGATTTAATCGGTTTTTTTCTCACTCGAATAAAAATCTTCTATTTATTAATGGAAGCAAAGGGCCAAGCTATATGCAAGACTTGCCTAAAAATGTTCTTTTAAGTAGTAATTATTACTAAGTTCTTTTTCCCGAACTCACACAATTGAAAAATAATTTCAAAATTAACATAGTTGAACTTGTTGAGTAAACGAGACTTGTGCAATTTGAGATACACAGGTCTCATTTGAACAACTCACATGGGCCCAAAAGTTTTCCTTTTTTTTTTGGCTAACTTGTTTATTTATTTAATCCCTTAATTTTTCTATTTAATTAATTTTAGTTTAATTATTATGATCATTTCATTTGTTGTTTTGCGACAAAAAAACTAGCTAAAGTTACTATTTTCTTTGAATGAGAATGCTAAAAAAAGTAATTTTTTTGCCTGATTTAAATAAAAATAAATTTGATTGATGAAATAATCATAATAATAAAACTAAAATGAGCTAAAAATAAACATTAAGGGACCAAATAAGAGAATAAATTAAAAGAATAGGCTGACACAATAACCAAAGAAAATAAAATAAAAAAGGAAAGAAGAAAAGAATTAGATGGTAGGAAGACATCACAACTCAATGACAACACACCTAGGATTATTGAAAAGGTATCAATGAAATGAATTTATAGACACCAAGAAAAGTCACCCCTAAAGCTTTAAAAAAATCACACGTGTCGTTTAAATATGAAAAAAAATACTTATTTAATAATGCATATAAAACACATCTCAACAAGTTAATTTATATATATTTTTATGTTAGGTGCATGTCCTTATATGCCTATTACAAAAGAAAAAAATGACCATGTTGGGTACGTTTGAGGTATTTTTTCCCACATATGATAGTTTAAGAAGGAAAAAAAACCCTATTAGTATCTACAAACCTTCCTATTAATCTTATAAAAACTACTATACATAAAGTTCTTAGAGAAGAGTTATCAATACGCTATTATGCTTCTTCCTTTTCTTTTACTTTCCTTTTCCTTTCTATAAATTTAAGGTGTCATAATACAAACCTGTATGGTTATATTTGATTGGAAAGACAAAGATAAAATATAAAGTAAATGTTCTTGTGATAATTTTAAAGTGAATTCATATTTATTTTTATTTTCAAAATAAAATATACAAATAGATATATTTTCATTGTTTATATTTTTTTCTATCTTAAAACACTGACCAAACATTACCGACCATAAAAAACTTCAACCTTCAAAAAAAAAAGAGAGGTTAAAATAGATAATATTCATAATTCCTAATGGTTTGATAAGGTAGCATAGCACATAAATCTTTATTTTGAAATTATTATTTTAAATTTGGATTCAAATGAAAAATATGTGAAATAAACTTCTTATAAATCTAAATTATTTGTATAACTTTTTTTTTTGTTCTAGCTCTCACCGTCCTAGTAATGGAGTTGGGTGCATACACATCGTCCTAAAATCTAATAGGATTCTAGGGGCATATCTAGCAATATAGCCTCACTTTCATTCAAGGTTTCCTGGGGCATATCTAACAATATAGCCCTACTTTCATTCAAGGTCTCTTGGCACACTCTCGAGGGAAAGACAAGACATGGCATTGCAAGCCCAATACCTTTCCTAACTTCCAATCAAATTTCAAGTACTAAACAAAATAGTTTCAGGCAAGTAAGCAACTCACCTCCTCTTCCTCGCATCGTCATAATGCTTTGTTCTGTCTCCTTTCCCTTTTAACATTTTCACTAAGTCAAAGAAAAAGCAAATAATAAAACACCCACCTCTCTTTGTATAAATAATAATTAACATCTACCAGGTCAAGTGCTCCACCATCATCTCTCTCTCTCTCTCTCTCTCTCTCTCTCTCCAATTTTAAAAGTCAGTGCAGTCCTTTCTGCCTTGCATTCACTCTTTTCTTGCCATTATAATTAACACAAAGGCACAAAGATGGGTTAGGATTTCTAGGTAGATTGAGTCTTCAATGGCGGAGGATCAGGACTGGGATTTGTATGCAGTAATAACGAGTTGCACCTCTGCTACTGCTGCTGCTACGAACAGAAACAGCAGCAACAACAACATCAATGATAATTTTAAGTGCTTGGATTCTTTAACTTTTGATGATGATGATGATGATGATGATGGAGAATCCAACCCATTTTCTTTTCCAAATCTTACTTCCCAGCCTAGAAACAACAATTGTTTGCAAGAATTGCAAGATTCTTACAAGCCCTTTTTGCCTAGCTTTACCACCAGTACTGTTCTTCAAGGTAAGAACAGTAACAACAATATTCCTAGCTTCTTCATTTCTGATTTTGGGGTCATTTTTAGTGGCCAAAATCAACCACAACTTGCACAACAACAACAACCACTAACCACACCATCCACTAGTGTTGCCATCAGTCCCTGGTTCAACAATAGCCAAAAGCAGCCACAACATGTACAACAACAACAAAATCAAAGGAGACAATTGCACCAGTAAAGGACTAGCACTTCTTCTCTCTTTCCTTTAAGAACCACACAATCTCAGACCCCAAGAAAAAAGTAAGTAGGTTAATTAAATTCTTCATTTCTTGTAAGATAATTATTACTCATAAATGAGAAAATTTTACAAAATGCTCATGCTTAAATTTTTCCACTTTTTTCCTTTTTGACAGAAAAAGTAACCAGAAGAGGCTGATATCGCATGTAATTGCAGAGAATCTCTCTAATGATGTGTGGGCTTGGAGAAAATATGGTCAAAAACCCATCAAAGGCTCTCCCTATCCAAAGTTAGCCCTTTATTCCATTCTCATTTTTGCCTTCCTTTCTTTAAGAAGATTTTGATTCTTGTCACTAAATATGGCCTAAAATTGGGTTACTTTTCTTTTACAGGAACTATTACAGATGCAGCAGCTCAAAAGGGTGTACAGCAAGAAAGCAAGTGGAAAGGAGCAATACAGATCCAAATATGTTTATTGTCTGCTACATAGGTGATCACACACACCCACGTCCGACTCACAGGAACTCACTTGCCGGTAGTACAAGAAACAAAGTCCAACAACCAGCTCAAAAGCCAGAAAACAAAGAATCCGAGCATCCCATTTCAGCTGATAGGGGCTCGTGTTCTTCTCCACTTTCAGCCACTAGTTTGTCTCCAAGAACCACACTTTCAGCTCCCATTTACAATATTGAGGCGGTAGGAAACGAGCAAGAAAGCATCAAAACACATAATTTGGAAGGCGGACATGGATTGATAGGAAGCGATAATCATTAAGATGATGTTGATGATTGTGATAATGACATTAATGACGATTATGATGATGATCTTTTGATTCCAAATATGGCCTTAAATGAAGATCTTATTAAAGGGTTTCAGGATCTTATTAGTGGTAATGAAGGTGATGGTTTAAGCAATAGTCCTGCTTTTGAAGACGACTTTTCCTCTTCTGTTGTTGGTGGCTCAGCTAGCACAGCTGCTGGAGCAACTGGTGGTGGTGGCTGCTAATTATATAAGTTGCTAGAAGTTTTCTCTTTTAATATTATTAAAGAAAAATTGGATTTGATGGAAACTTTTTCTCCCCCACCAAGATTGATGTAGAAGATAGAAAGAATCTTTTCCCTCTCCACAATGTCCTTTTTTTTTTTGTCTTTTTCCTTGTTTTATTTTTATTTACATCACTTAATTGATGTTTCAGAATAAATAAAATAAAAGACGGTTAGAAAAGATAAAACATATCTTTATTTTTTCTATTTTTTAAATCACTCAGATTTATTTTTATTTTGTTTTTATCACTATAATAAATTAATTGTTTTTATATCTATTTTTTAATCCTGAAACACTAGCTAAATACAATGAAAAGAGAACATGATATTTGGACCAGCCGTGAGGGTTTTTTTTTTCAATATTCAATTCTAAAAAACTTAAAGATAGATTTTAATATATATATATATATATATATATATATATATATAACCATGATATAGTTGTGTGAAATTGAGCTGTAAATGTTTTAAATTGTCAGAATGACCAATTTTTAAACCATATATAGAGGACCAAAATTTTCATCTCATTTTCTTTGAAGTTATTTTAATACTTTCTATTTTAAATATTCTTAATAGGAATGATCATAGGAAAAATGTGGATAATCAAGGAATCATAGACTTATTATAGTGATTTAGAATTAATCTTAACTGGGAGATTGTAGAGCTTTACGATTTAACAAAATGAATTTAAGCATGGCATGATGTTTATTAAATTTGGGCTTCCATTCGATTTTTATTTTTAACCCTAACCCCCCCACCTGTAAATTAAAAAAATTATTGGTCCAATTCAATTTTGATTTTAAAAACTAAAATTAATTAAATCGAACCGAACTAAACTATTTCAATCAAAACTTATCTTAAAAAAAAGAAGCAGGTACAAAAAAAACATAACCTACCCCTAAATTAAACCCAAAAGAAAAAAACCTCAAACAAGACTAGTGTTCTCACCATTAATTACTAGCATTTTATTCATTTATTTTTACCGAAAATAAAATTAATTTAATAAGAGGTGAATAGATGGGAAGAGCACCTCTACATTTGAATTCTAGCCCAATTTTTCTGCATCGTTTAGATAAAAATTGAAGGGAAAAAAATCTAGATAATTAGTCATGTTGGATGGATGGTGAAACCCTAACAAATGATGATTAACACTAACAAAAAAGATAGCGTTAATGTTACTTCTTAATGTTTGATTAATGATAATAATTATTACAATTGAGCTAGTAATGATAATTATTCTGCGCCAAAATAATAATAATTATCATACAAGTAATTATTTTCTGACCATCCCTTTTAATTGAGCAAGAACTGCTCATCCATTGAAAAGATGGTGATTGCGCACATGAAGCTCCCTTACATCCACTCCAAAATTAGGGCAATTCTGCTTTTGTGATCATGCAATTAGTGGAATCTACTATTCAAATCAACAACAATAAACAAGTATCCTATGTGCAAAAAGATTCAATAATTTCCCACAACATAGTTTATTAATTATTGCTCTAATTCTTAAGGTATATATTAGCTCTAAGATTTTTTTTATTTATTTATTTACAAACTGTAGGGTATAGGTTGTTTTTTTGTAACCGGCATCAAAAAATATTTTATGGTTTGAGATTGATCATACCATGTTATGCTTGTTAGAGAATAATATAAATTATATCTTAGGACCTTACCTAAAAGTTTAAGCTATTGGGTTGAGATAGTTCTTTGATATAATATCAGAACCTTGATGACCAAATGGTCACGAATTCGAATCTCACTATCTTTATTTATTTGATAAAAAATAAGCACAAGGTAATATGGACCTATGCAAGTTTCAAGCCTAAAGGGCTTTCACTTGAGGGGGTATGTTAGAGAAAAATATAAATTATATCTTGGAACCTTACCTAAAAGCTTATGTTATTGGGTTGAGATGGTTCTTTGACAATGCCATCTTGGATTTGACTATAATTAGAAAAGACCTATTAATGTTTGATGGCCTCTTAAAATCATACATTTGATCAGTTATCCAAGTTATTTAATGATCTATTTGTTGTTATTATTTTTAGTTCAAATTTAATGAAAAATTATAAGAAAAAATCAACATAGATAACTATTGTTATAAAACTCAATTTAACACCACTTAGATTATAAAGTATAATTGACAAATATATCTTATTTATTCTTAAAGGTTTTTGTTAAGCAGAAACCTTCGATCATTATCCAAATAACTCTTAGCTTAAGCTGGCTTTGGAAATTAATTTAATCAAACTCGAATGATTTTGATGAGTTCATCCATAATTCAATCAATTTAATTAAAACTTAGGTAAGTTTCAAGTTGACCTTTTCTTTTCTTTTTAAAATGACATAATTTTATAATTGATTCAACTCAGCTCGATAAACCTGTAATCATAAGACTTGAGTCAAGTTATACGCCGATTTAATTTTATATCCACATTAATAACTTAGTAAATATGGCATTTGAAACTTTAGTATAAAATCATAGCAAAAAATACCTCATTCTTTGAATAAATAAAAAGTTTTTCAGCATGAGATTCATAAATTCTAACCAAGAAAATATAATATAAATATCGATAAAGCAAAATTGAAGAGAGACAAGTGGGTGCATGAAGTTGCTGGTTCAAAAGTGTGGAAGATTTCACAAACTGTGACAAAGACTCAGTCTTTGAGCACCCTTTATCACGAGACAGACACAAGATCCCTTTTTATGCCTGTCGATGACGAGGTTCAAGGTCAAATCTTTTATATTCTTGGACTTAAAGAATAGGTCAAACATATCTTCTTCCTCATTTGTTTAATTTCTACTTTTATTTTGTAAAATATATTTTTTTTTCAATGAAGGAGAAATAAATCTAAGAATCTCACTTTGTTATATATATATGATTATTAAATGGTCAACCTGTAACATTATCAATGAGGCAGTTCAAGATTCTCGTGATTTTAAATAATTATGCAAGTTGTTCTTCGTATACTAAGTGTGATATTTTATCACACAAAATGTGATTGTAACTGGATTGAAAATGTCATTTTGTATTTATTTTGTTATAAAAACATTTATGACGAAAAAAATAAGGTTACATATTAGAGGGAAAAATATTTATTTTTTCCCAATTTAAGATAACTATAAAATTTTAACTTTATAAAAAAAATATAACCTTTGAAATATTCTATCTAACAATTATATCAAGATTTATATCTATTAACATAAGGTTACATATTAGAGAGAAAAAAATTACTTGTTAACATAGAGCAAGGCAGATACTCTTGCATAAAAATATATAAAATATAGAGTATAAAGCTAACAAAAAACAATATATTTGTCTTAACTCTATATATAAATCTACACATGCATGGTAAAACATTCACTCACCCAATGTTTTACAATTAAAATCGACTCAGCGGATTAACTCGTGACCTGATATTTATATTGGATTGAATTTCAATAAAAATTAGGGGATAATTAACCCAGTATGACCTAGAAAAAAAAAACTCAATTGACTTGGGTTTCGGCCAGCCCAAAACAAACTCAAAGCAAAACGTATTGATGTTTTTCTTTATTTGTTTTCAAAATAATATTAATTCTACTTTTATATAAAATAAAAAATTAGATTGATTTAACTCATAATCCAAAACTTATTTCAAATCGACTGTCAAGTTAAGTTTAAAAAATAAGATTACTACCATGAAGAAAGCTACTATGATGTAAATATGCTATCTCTTTAAACAATCAATTATAAAATTTGAACATAAAATTTTCAAGCTAAATAATTTTTCTTTTTATTATTTAAACTGACTTCTCCTAAGCCATTTTCTTGTTATAAATGAGTCCACAATTGAAATGGAGACTTTCTTATTATAATTTATGAATATCAAATTATTTAAAGACTTGTTGTGATCATAATAGGATTCTAAACAATAGGATCTAGTTTGGTGTGATATATGAAACTTTTTATTTTTTTTTGGCTATTTATTTGTTTTTTTAATTATTATTATTATAAAAACTCTTACATATAGGGCAAATCATGTGTCACTCCTTCCATGGCATGGCATGGCATGAGACTTTGTCAAAACCCCCCCACCCCCCCTCCCCCAACTCATTTTTTATGTATACTATTGCACTTAATCCTGGTTTTTTCCTCTTTTTTTTTTTTTTCTAGTTTAGAATGTAAAATTGAGGCCAACTACTTCATTCTTTCTTCTTATTTTAAAGTTGTTCCACCTAATTCTTTTTGGAACACAAATAGATTTAATTCTCATGTCTTCTTAGCACACTTCTTAGCACACGAGTCTCAAATCAAAGAAAGAACTTTGGTGTTTTTATATATTGTGAATAATGGTAATTTTATTGAGAGAAGAACACCTTTAGAATTTGTGATATCCAATGATGGGATCCACTCATTTAAAAGAAAAAAAGTTAGATTTTTTGAAAAATTAATTTTAAAAAGATATTCATATCCAATAAACATCTTAATTCAAAATTTTAAGCTATTAGATAATACTCCAAAATATAATTTATATATTTTTTTATAATTTAAATAACAATACAATTTTTTTTTAAAAAAAATTCTCACTACGTACCATAATTATTCATTTGTTATTATACCTAATTATAAAATCTGGACTGGATTGCCGGACATGTCAATTTGGGAGTTGACTGATCTAGGACCTAGACTAATTTTGATTGAAAAAAATTAAGGACCCATAACAAAAGTAAAATTCTTTGATTTTGATTATAATTTTTATTTAAAACGATTCTATTTTGATATTTTAATTTTTTTAAAAAAAATTAACCATAATTTACCCTTCTGGTCTATAAATTACACTAGGTCTTCTCTTTAAAATTATGTTCTTGCATACCAACTATCTTTTATTTTTTAATTACTATAAACAGAATGATGCACGGCCCTCATTTTCTCAGCCCATAGACTCCATAGCCCAATCTAAATTCATATTTCTTAATTATCAAGAAAAAGAAGAAGAAGAAGTCATGATGAATGGTGAAAACATAAAAAAGAAAGTTCACCCCAACAAAAAGATAGCTATGTTATCTCTTGCTCTTTTTTTTATTATTATTATTAATAATTATAATTACCATAGATTTAGTAATGATAATTATTCCTTACCAAAAAAAAAAGGAGAGATAATTATCATAAAACAAATTATTTTCTTACCATCCATTTATGAAATTAATATTTAAAATAATTTAAAACTTATCCCAAATTTAGCTCTCGATCAATAGGCAACTAGATTAACCCATTGTAGTAGCCAAGTTTAAT
>Ga0325411_1007915_pt1 | contig 11562 bp, 6 predicted proteins | sample PopdelMetagenome_13_FD_206181 | JGI IMG/M metagenome (GOLD analysis project Ga0325411, IMG submission 206181) | Populus deltoides microbial communities from Bellville, Georgia, United States - Xylem-PdIQD-R4 | ecosystem: Host-associated > Plants > Phyllosphere > Stem > Wood/Secondary xylem...
TCCTTTGTTTTTCGTAGTGGAATGATGTTATTTGGAACATTAAACGATTGCTTGAAGCCTTGAACGAAAAGATTAACTTATCATTAATTTCTAAAAACTTTCGATTTTTATTGTGATTTGATTTCACTTTAAAATTTAAATATTAATGATTGATAAAGACAGATAAAGACTTAAATCATCATTTTGTTAGTGTCTAAATGATTTTCATGTGCGCTAATTTTAAAAATAAAATAAAAATATTTTAATATATTTTTAAATAAAAAATACTCTAGAGAATGATATATATTTTGAAACAAAAATTAATTTTTTTTACAAGATGTTGGTGGGAAAAGCTAGCTTCTCAAGGTGGAAAATAAGACTACAAGATATTAATGCATATATAAGCCCACACATTTATGGATTATTTGGGGTATAGACTGAAAAATATTGTGACAACAACTATAAAAACTTGTTAATATAAAGCATCTCCTAGAAAACTAGTTTAGGGGTTTCTTGGCATGGATACCACGTAGGTCCTGCAGTTTGTATAACCAAATGGATATTTGAGATTTTATTTTTCCTTCAAAAGCAGAAAAACTCGACAACATCCTTGATGATGTGGATAGTTGTACGATGAAGTCCTGTAATTTGCACCCACTGTTCTCTTAGCTCACTAAACCTTCAATTTTATTTTGTTTTGATCAAATGAAAGTGTTTTTGTTTTTTCATCACGGTGAAGTGGGTCTAATGAGATGACATAAGACCACCAAAAAAAAATCTTAAGGAAATCTTAGGTTTTTTTTTTTTTTTTTTTTAATATGAATGTCCGAGCCAGCTTACGTGTACCTTAACTAATCCTACAAGCCCTGAAATTAACAACCATGTAAACTTCTAGTGGCTATTTAAGATCACATGAGAAGCAAATTTCTTGATCCCAAACTCTTACCACGAGTCCTGAATTGCTTAAAGTATTTTTCCATCAAGTAAATGTAAAAGTAAATTTTTAGGGTATAACATTGAAGATTGTTGGATTTTCTCCGAAGATGAGATTTTATAAGTTGAATCTTAATTTAAAAACAAAAAGTTTTGATTATAAAATTAGCAGTTTGAGAAAGCCCCTAAAAAGTCGAACAATATACAGTTAATTGAGAATGGAAAAATGTTAAGCTCTACCGTTACCCGTTCCTGTGTAGCCAGTTGATCAAGCAAAGAGAAGAAAAAAAAAATACAAAATTGAAGTGCATATAGCTGGATTGATATATTTACACGGAAGAACAAAAATCTACAACTATTCGCGATCCTCGTCTTCATCGTAAATTTCATCCGAGTCATCAACATCATCGATAGCAACAACCTTAGATACACTAATCCTAGAAGAAGCTGATCGAATCTTGAAAGGTAATATTCTTGCACTGTTGCTAATCGCAACATTATCACACCCTTCTTCCTCTTTCTTCAAATCACTAGGTGGCAAAAAGCAATCCATGGACAATCCTTTTATGTTAAAATCAACCTCTTCAATAGCCCAAATCTCCTCCATTCTTGTCCTTGAATGGCTTTCTGAGGTCTCACCGAACCTGAACAATGAGACCGAAGTTCTACCCTTGTACGCTATGTTAATCCCATCTATGGTTCGGTAGTCTTGAATTGATGACTCCATTGTGGTCTCCCAAAAAATGCTGTCATTGCCTGGGGCTTTAATTCTTAGAAGGTGAGAGTCTTCTAATTGAGCCAACAAACCTGTTCTTTGGCTGAAATAGCCCCATACTGTGTGCCTAATTATTTCTACATTGCTAGTGCTCCTTGCTCTTAGCGACGAGGGCTCAGCTTCAAGTTTTAGCACGAAACAATCCTCATTGTTGATTGTTTTCTCGCCAGTGCAAACAGAATTGGAGAATAAGTTGGCCGTAGATTTTGGATCAAGACCCTGTTGATTATCATTTAAAATTTGAGAATCTGTGAAAGCAGGATGAAAATGTATCATGGAAGGTCATGCTCATAGAAGTGAAGGAACAAAAGGCAACATGTTCATTTCATCATTAATAAAAAAGAAAGAAAGATGGATGTTCTGAGTATAAAAATTGCGCGATTCAATGGGGGAAAAAAATGCAAGATGAGTGTTTAAAAAAGATTGGGTTCCGTTAATGGGCTTACGGCCTGTATGTTTCTTACTGGGCTCCGTTTAAAAACAACCGTTTGTTTTATCCTTCTAGAATTTGGGCCTCGATTATCTAAAAGTTGGCTGAAAATTCAATGATTTTTCTTGATTATTAAGAACTATTTTACTCGAGACTTTTTCCCCCCTCAAAATTTGGCCAGAGCGGAAAACAACAGCCCTGATAATTGAGAAATTTGGTAGGCTAGGACCCACAGTAAAGTCAAAAATAAAAATCATGCCATGGCCCCTTCTCTTCTTTTAGAAAAACCAAATGAAATGGAACTCAAATGGAAAATTAATGAATTGATGTGAACATAAAATTCACGCGGCCCTTTTCTTCTTCTGAAAAGTCTAAGGAAACCCCAAAAGATTAGAAGCTGGATAGCTGTAACCGTAAGCATCCAGCAGTCTAACAGTCAAGAAAAGCCAATTAAGAAGTACAGAGCCATGAAAATCAGTTAATGAAATCCCAAGTACTCATAAGAATGTCAGATATTAACCGTTAGATTCGTGGGTTTTTACCTGGAGAAAACGTCTAAGAGGCCTAGGTGGGCCTCTAGATGCATGAGAGTGGTGCCATGGGGTTTGTCTCCAAGCCACCTTACCATCGCTGCCAGCACTAATTTTGCACCCAGAAACCACTAATTCCAAGCACCATAAATCAGGTCTTTTTTTCCATAGAACAAACCCTCCCATTTCTCCACCTCCATGTTTCTGATTCTTCACTTTCAGCGTCTTATTGTTGTTCAAACTCCCTTCACCTGCACAAAATTCTGATGCTACCATTTTCACTTTCCCAATTGCATACATACTGTCCACTGAATTCAGAGCTCTCTCTCCTCCCACTGCTGCTATGTATTGTTGCACTATGTATTTTGCCATTGATGACTCCTGTGCAACAAATATATGTAGAGATTAACAAAAAAAACTCAATAAACTTTAACAATCAACCACAAAAAAAAAAAAAACTCCTCGACAAGACCAGACGTTTGATTCTGAGAAATAATCATTAGAAATGATTAACCGGTCTTACAATAGGGTGGTCTTTGATGTTACGGTTGATGAACTGGTGATCACAGAGGATGGGAAGTGGGATCAAAGGAGCACCAACAACACCAAGCAAGAGTTGAATCTCAGTGTTTTTGCCTCCAAAAAGAGTGGTCACGGACCTTTCGTTGTGTGGTCTCATCCAGGCTTTCATGTTTTGCCATGACCTACTACCATGCTTGTTAGAAGCAAACATTTCTTCAGGGATTGGAACCTCGAGAACAGTGTCGAGCCCATCTTCACGATCAAAATTTGGACAAAGCTTCCTCATGATATTAGAGAAAAGGAGATAGTAATTCGTAGCCTTTGATTAGTTTTGGCACAAAAATATTGATGAGAGGGTTATGGGGTTTTGCTTTAGCTTTAGAGTTTTTTGAGTACTAAAGAAAGAGAGACTTGGATTGAAAGGGAGGGTGTTCTGTGTTCAAGAGAGTACTGTATGTGCAACTAGTGAACATTACCAACCGACCATTGGCCGCTACTAACGTGGTGCTCTATGTCTCAGTCGTGGTTGCACGCTCTCCCTCTCTTTGTTTACTGGTGTATTCTATGGAGTGATTATATTATATTTATTAATGGAGATCAAATTTGTCCAGGGCGTAAGGCCTCGGGCGGATGTGTGAAAAATTCAAGGGTTTGGTGGATTGGATATCACTTGTTTCTTTTTGCTAGCTATTTCTTCCCAACGACTTCTGTTTTGATTTTTAGCAATCTAGTTTGAAATTTCTAAAAGATATATGGTGTTGATGTTGCATAATTGTCGCTTTAATTGAATTATAGACTGTCTCTAGACATTACAGTTTCTACATGATAGAAAGTCTTCAAGGAGCTCTGCATTTTCCCTCGAAGTTCATTAATATTATCGCCGTCTAAGTTCTCATTGCGTAAGTGATATTCTGTTTATTAGGATTGAAAGGTCAGCTTTATTTTTTCAAAACTACTATAACGATTTTATGAAGGGTTGGATTTTGATATTTGGATCAATTTGACTATATCATTAATTAATGGAATTCAAATATTAAGAAAATGGATAGAATATACATACAGCAATACCTATCTTTATATATTATTTAGAATCTTTATAACTCTCTGATTTAGACAGGTATCAAATTAAGGAGGTTTTGTTTGATTATTTTCCAACAGTATATTTGGAAGTGTGGTAGTGGTTGCTTTTCAAATAATTTTTCATCCCGAAATACATGTCAATAATTTTATTTATTTTTTAAAAATTGTTTTTAACACCAGCACATCAAAACGATCCAAAACATATAAATCATATTAAATTTTAGTAAAATATAAATAAATTTTTTAAAAACACGGTTTGCAACGTGTTCCCAAACAAATTCTAAGAGAATACTTATCTTCCATGTTTTAGCTTTAATTAAATAGAAAGGAAAAGAGAGGTACTGTATATAGAACTCTTGATCAGCATATAATAATTCATAAAAGGCACTTTAATTATAAATGGGAAAAGTAGGAAGCAAATTAATGGCTCCATCTCGAGATTATGAAAACCCTGCTGCTTGGTAAGCAGTTAAGTGGATAAGAATCGGTGTGAAGATGATTAATTAAAAGTAAAATGTCATGCCCAGTGCCGGAGCATGCGGCCGACATTTTAATTCAAATCGAAAGACATGTTTGTTCGGAGCACAAACAAATCAATCTTAAACTTTGTCGCGTTTGCCATGCCGTCTAAGCTGGTTTCTGGATTTTGTTGTGGATGAACTGAATTGCAATAAATGGCGTGATATTTTATCTAACTAGACCAAGACAGTAGGAATATATTTAGATTTTCATTGGAGGATCCAAAGATTGAGAGCTTAAAAAATGTCTGCAATTATGTTGTGCACGTTGCTGTTAAATTTAATATGCTACTTCATTTATATATGGAGGATTACCTTTGATCCGCAAAGGTGGGGCAATAAGAATGGCCTGTACATGTTCGGACATTATATGACCTCTTCGGTTTGTAACTGCTCAAATTCCGAATTATATTGGTCGAAACTGCACTTTACACGACAGATATTTGATCAGAAGATGACAAAAAAACAACAGTTATAAGTGCAATCATTTTGTACGGTATAGAAATAGCACCGCAGTTCTCTCTTTAAAATAGCGACAGGATAAGGGATGCTATAATCAATTCATATTTCTTTGATAAAAAAAAAAAAAATCATAATTTCCTCTGCAAAAGAAAGGAACGGCGTTCACGAGCTTAGCACGCGCCTCCATTGGCATAGGCTTTTATTAAAAAAATACCAAAAGTGCAATCATAGCTAGGGAGGCATCCCATGAAGAAATTGCGAGTGATTACCCAATTAAAAAACAGATTAATTAAAAAAAACGAATTGTTAAAATAAATGGAATAAACCAATTAGAAAAGAAAAAAACCAAAGGATACAAATATTAAAACTTGCTTCTTCTAACCCTAATGAAAGCAAACGACGACACCCCCCTCCCCCGCTCTGTCTCTCCTTCTTTCTTTGTAAGTCATTGTGCTTTTCTACTCATGAATCAAGATAGCGACTTCGTTCCCGTTCGTTAGAGTAAAAGGGTCTATAAACTCACTATTTGCGCTGAAGCTATAACAGAAGAGAAATCCCATTCGCTAGTGTCCGAGATTTTATCCTTCGGTCACTGTCTGATTTATATTTTTTGCTGTGAGATCTGGTGGATATTTTGAATCAATTTGGATTTGATTTCCAGAAGAGAAATTGTGTCGTCTTTGTTTTTGTTTTGAGTTCAACAAATTTATAAGCTATTGTGTTTAAACTTTTGATTTTTTGGTTTTCTAGTTTTTTAACCACCTAAATTAAACTTAATCGAACCAAAATTAATTGGGTTATACTAATTTTAATTTTGAATTTTTTTAAAAAAATTATTTTAATTATTTTTAAAAATAAAAACCTAACTCAACCAAAAATATTCCTCCCTGCCGTTTACTAGCAAGACCAAGTTCTAAATTATGACAATATAACTGTAATTAATTAAATATTGCACAAATTAAAACAACAGGAATTAAAAAAAAAAAAAGCAATCAGTTCCTCTCCACAGCGAGCTAGCTGTGTGTAGTCCCCCCTAATTGTGGCTTGTTTGTAGCAGGGGCTGGTACGTTGACCTGATCTGACCACCCCATCCATTGATCGCTTCTTAGACTTGCAATGCTCATCCTCCCCTCTTCTGTTACATGACTGACAGGGTTAGATTGGATCATGGAAACAAGATGGCTAAATTTAGTTTGGGTATTCTTTTCTCATGATCTAATAACGGCGATATAAATAGGTCAGATAACACATTCATCAAATAGGTATATATTGTCATGTGTTTTAATTCATAATTTCGTGAATATGGGTTTTGATTTGAAAATATTTAAAAAAAAAACAAAAAAAAATGGATGAGATATGAAATTTATAGAGTTCAACTCTTGACTCCAGGCTACCAGTATTGTCTCTTGATCGAGGGATTGGCCTTTTAGAAATATTATAGCGTATTTGAACAAATTGTCAAATAATGAGTTTTGATCTAAAAATACATTTGACTCGTAACTCTTGAAAAGATTTGGAGATGGCTTTGATTTTTTTTTGGGTGAGGTCCACGTAAAAAACTTGTATTTTTAATTATTAAAAATATAATTTATACTTTAAAAAGATTGTATTAAAAAAAAAAAAAGTCAGCACACCTTCTAATCAAATACACTTAATCCTAACCTGTCTCGGTTGTCATATCATATCATCACTGGCAAAATTGATAACGTTTTCTTTCCAGGGACTAACTCACAACTACATGTATTAATAAGGACAAAGAAAGGAGCAACCTCTGTACTTCAGCAGCTTGCACAGAGGTTACGAATTGAGAGAAAAATTTTAAAAATATTTTTTATTTAAAAATATATTAAAATATTTTTTTATTTTTAAAAAATTATTTTTAATATTATCATGTCAAAATAATATAAAAACACCAAAAAAAAATTTATTTAAAAAAAATTCAAATTTATTTTTAAAAAAAAAAGAAAAAGAAAAAGAAAAAGAGCAGCCCTCTGTTATGTCTACTTGCATGAAGCCGCAAGAGATAGAACGGAAAGCAGGTCAGTAGGTGTGTGCGCGCACGGCATATACCTATGCTACGGAAATGGAACACGTCAGGCGAGCCTCTCTATTCAGGCCCAACACTAAGCGTTACACACCCGGTCCAAACTATTAGTGTACAATTATTAATGCAATGAAGAATGTTTTTGTAAAATATTTTTTAATTAAAATATATTTTTTTTTCAATATCAATATATTAGAATTATTTATTTATTTATTTATTTATATATTAGAATAATTTTTACTTTAAAATTTTTTTGTGTTTTTATCAAAAATATTTCTTTTTTAAAATAAATTATTTTGATGCACTAGTACAATAACAAACACAAAAAAACATTATAAACATCACTTTAAAAAAAAAACAAGATAACTACTTTAATCATTCCAGGATCCGGAGATCATCTCAAATATGGCTTCTTGGTTAATTGCCATCCCTCTTGGCACACCTATTGCGAGATAGATACCTTAATTTTATGTTTTTTTTGCCCCTTGTCTAGGAATGAGGTTCCGCAGCACAGCAATCCCTTTTTGCGAATTCTCTCGTCTTTTTTAGCAAGAGTGACGTCCGACCAAGGGGCCCTGACTGATGATATATGTAGAGGCATCGAGTAGAAAAAAAGGCTGTCACGCACAATTAATTAAAAGGCTGTCACGCACAATTAATTTAGAGTATAGTTTTAAAATGATTTTTTTATAATACATGTTATTTATATTTTTTTTATTTTTTAAAAATTATTTTTGATATTAACCTATCAAAACGATTCAAATCATATTAAATTTTAAAAAAACAAAAAATTGAATTTTTTGGATAAGTCTAACAAAGTCACCGCATGAAAAATGTATTGGCCTCATTGGACCTTTCCAATCCTTTCAAGAATGGAGTAATTCCATGGGGCCCCCCTCGCCATGGCCCTAATATCATCCAGCCCCTTAATTATAACTAGATATAAGAAATCGAGATGGCACAAGAAACCTCCAAATGATGCTAAAAAGCAGATATTGATGTGTTGTTTACAGCTGACATAACTTGAATGGTGCGGCTATCAAGTTTTTCAATCCAAGATGGATTGACAGACAGAAAGCAAAGAAAGTTGAGAGGATGTGCTGAGAACACTAGCATCGCAATATAAATGCTGAAAGAAAATCAAACTCACAACATTGGATGGTGCTCCACTTGATTGTGTGAATAAAATCGACAATAATACAACACAAATCACAGTGTTCAAGCTCTAATACTATTATCGACTGCAAGCAGATAAGGGAATCGCTAACTTTATGGGAAAACAGATCGTACAATTGGTACAGGATGGTACCTGCGGCAGACCTCAGACCTTGATGCTCGTCTCCTTCTCTTCCATCGTCAAATCCAGGAGACAAGAAATACCCCTTACAAGATTAAGAGGGTACATTGAAGTGAAACAGCCAGGAGATAACAAAGGCAAAGACCATACATGCTAGGAGGAAATTCAAGAACCGGTGGCCCTGCCAGAAGTTCCGTGTATCTGCGGGTTGCACGGGTGGTGCTGCTGTCACGGCAACATCACTGGCCTGGTTCCACTGCTCTGCCGACCCAGTTTCATTTGCACCAGCAACATTTCGTGCAATTGATCCACAAATCTCACAGGTTCTGCAATCAGATTTTTAAAGAAATATCACCAAAACAATTGATCTTAAATTGTAACTTACACAATTCACATGATTTATGTGAATACTATGACAATCTATCTAAACTAAAATCAATACAATTTTAGGAAGGAATACATTCCATATGGTAAACACAAGATAAAGACAGGAAATAGCTATTGGCAATGTTATCGTCCATATATGATGAGCACAACAATTTTTACAAGGGAAGACTATATTATGAGCTAACAACTTTCAAGAAATTAGTAGAGATAATTTTCTAAATAAACACAGATATGAATAATCATTGTAAATAATCTCACTAAAAACAACCTACAGACAATTTCATGAAATTTAATACACTATTTTGTTTAACATATTTATATATAATATTAAATATTTCTTAAAGGATTATATGTTTATTCTAAATTACGTCCCCATTTGCATCAAGCTCGGCGATTCTCGCTGGTGTTTTCACCAAAAATTCCCTCAAAGCTTGTGTATTCACAAAAACAATCAGCATGTATCTCCACCTATTGATTCCAAAAACACCAACTTTAGGCAAATGACCATCTGAAACAAGATTTGAAACCATATACACACCCATTTAGTAATCCCATCGTTGGCTTAGTTGACTAACAAGTTGTAAAAACCCCTGACAAACTAGTAATGCCAAGATCAAGACCTTAACATTTCATCATAATTATTTACCTGGAAAAAAAAACTCAAAAATCCCAAGAATCAACAAATAGGCATCTCCATACACATGTCAAAAATCATTTGCAGGACTACATTTTACTATATTTTTTTGTAGTGTGGCATTAAGAGCACAACATCTAAACTGAGAAATGCTAAGAACCAAAAGATATGGAGTAACACATCAAAAAGATCAGTTTTGTGCTTTCTTTATCTACTTACTTGTTTCCCTTAATTTTGAACCAAGCCTCTGCACATTGCTTATGAGCAGCAGCCAAATCATTCTTGCAAGAACAACCCAGTTCAATAGGCAATCCACCCTCCAGACTCCCTGCATCCAAGCTCAAATGACAAATCCTGCAGTCCCTCTCAACTTTTGCCAAATGCAACTTTATCTCTGGTGCCCCATACTCCAGATCCACCTCTGACACAGAAGATCCCCTCTCCTTCACAATCTCACTGCAAGAACCAGACTGGCTTGAAGACCTTCTTTGCCCTTCATCGTCTGACTGCTGCTGCTGCTGCTGCTGCTGCTGCTGCTGGTGGTGGTGGTGGTGACTACTTTCATCTAGAACATCAACAACATCATCATCAACAACAACATGGGGTTTTTGTAAAGTTTCCATTTTTAAAACCCAGTTGGCGAATCTTCATGTAATGGCTTTGTGAGGCAAAGATCATCAATGCCTGCCAAAGGTAAAGAAGCTCTCTATTAAAGCTCCAAAACCTCTGGTACGCAAAGACAAAAGTGTGAATAATTCCCAAGACTTTTTCAGCAACTTGGCACTGGACAGTGTTAGGTGCTATCTATCTGTCTCCCCCCCTCTGGTACGTGTCAGTCAGTTTTGAACAGAACCTGTTGTAAAGAGAAAGAGAGTGAAAGGTATTATGGACAGAATGCAGTGTCAATCAGCGAGTACAGGGAATGCTATTGGAAGGTTTTTGCTAGCTTCTCTTTTCAATATTGTGATCTTGTGGTTGTGTGCTTTCATTGTTTATTTGCATGACTGGCAGTGTTGGTGCAGAGAACAACAGGGGGAGCTAAAATGGCTGAGAGGAGAGAAATTACAAAGGCAAGAAGGGATTTAGAAGATGATTTGATGTTGAAGTGACCTATCAAAAGCTATTATTTTTCTTTGGTTTTTATAAAAAAATAATTAGATCAAAAATTCTTTTTTAAAAAATTAGAATAGGTTCAAATCCATGGTTTTATTTTAAAAATTAAAACCAGTTTAATCTGATTTGGTTTGATATTTTTAGTTTAGTATGGGTTTTTTTTGTTTAACTTAATTTTTTCTGGTTTAATTTGGTTTTTTTTAGTTTTTTTAGGTTTGGTTTGATTTTTTTAATTTTATGTTTATAAAATTAAATCAATCCGGTTAATTTTTTAAAATTTTAATTATTTTTTTTACAGTTTAGTTTTTTAATTAATTTTTTTTAATTATCTTGATTTGATAGGTTTTTTTTTTCTTAATTCCTGAACAGCATGGGCTAATGTAGGTGTTAAAAGAAGATTTCAATTGTCCTCTTTAGTGCTTTTATCTGATTGGCGTTGAAATATGCCTCGTGAACCTGTACACACTCTGATTTTGATGAGGTGTGTCTGCTTTAAGCTCTCAAGAGTCAATATTGCCCATGCTTTTCTATACAAGTTATGACGCGATAAGGGTAGTGCGGACTTTCCAGTTATCATGTGCTCTTATATGAGTGTCCTGTCTTTTATGAAAAGGAGAGTTCTGCAGATCAGCCGCTGTTCCATGATTGTAAATGATGATTTCGCCATTTTAGATACCTGACGTAATTATCCACTGTCTTAAGTTTACTATTTGGTCAAATGTGGTCCTGTGGAGGAGGCTGACGGTGGAGCTGTTGAGGATTAGATGAAGACAGTGTAGGGTAATGTGGTCAAAATTATATTATTTTTTTAATTTGAAAATTATTATTTAAAATTATTTTTTATATAATTTTTAATTA
>Ga0325411_1007917_pt1 | contig 11558 bp, 6 predicted proteins | sample PopdelMetagenome_13_FD_206181 | JGI IMG/M metagenome (GOLD analysis project Ga0325411, IMG submission 206181) | Populus deltoides microbial communities from Bellville, Georgia, United States - Xylem-PdIQD-R4 | ecosystem: Host-associated > Plants > Phyllosphere > Stem > Wood/Secondary xylem...
TAGAAGGTAATATTTGTGGCAATTGTACAAGGTTTGTATCGTTCTTCATAGCAATATATGTTGCAGATTTTGTTTTGCAAACAAGCATGTGCAAACGTATCTTAGTTAGTAAAGAAGATGGTCGATAACTTGAGTTCTGAGCTTTGAGAAGCTTATATATAAAATGTAAAGGATATTTAATCATATAGGCGACTTGGGAAAAAAATTATTGTTGGAATCAACAATCAAGACAATGTAGCATTTTTCATTTCATATATATATAATGAAAAAAAATTATAATGGTTATTTGCCATTTTGAAATTAACATGAAAGTGTTTTATTACTTCTTTTTTTCATTGAAACCGTCTCTCTTTCTCTCCCTAGTTTAGTCTTTTTCTTCACCATTAATGCATTTTTTCTCATTATCTTTGAAAGATAATCAAAATCTTACCTTTATTTCTGAATTCATGATTGCTCTAAAAATTTTAATATTTTATAATTTTACAAAGAAAAGGTTATACTTCCCACTAGGGGTGTTCAAAAAAACCGACCAACCGATTAAACCGAAAAAACTGAGAAAAAATTAACCGAAAAAACCGAACCAATAGAAAAAACCGAGTGAACCGATTAAAAAATAAAAAAACCACCCGGTCCGGTTCGGTTCCGGTTTAAAAAGGCTTAAACCGATTGAACCGATTTAATTAAATCTAAAAAAAAGTATAAAAGGAAACTAAACCTAAATAATAAATACCCTAACCTAACCCTACATTTCCAACCCCCCACCTTTCCAGCCGCCCCCCTTCCCTTTCCCTTTCCCTTTTCCTTTTTCCATTTTTCATTTCAGTCAGCCCACCTATCCCTCCCTCCCCGCTCTCTCTCCCCTCCTTTTCCCTTTCCCTTTTCCTTTCCCTTATCCCCTTTTTCATTCCAGCCACCCCACCTATCCCTCCCTCCCCACTCTCTCTCTCCCCCCGTTCCCCTTCCCCTTTCTCCCTTTCCAGTCACCCCACCCCTCTCTCTCTCTCTCCTCTGAGCACAAGGAAGGCTTAAAGCAACTCATTTTCTCTCATATTGTTGCCTTTCTACTCTATGCTTTACTTTATGGCAGAAAACTTGGATAAAATCCTTGTTTCTGGTTTTATTAACATGTAGTTGTGCTAGCGAGGTCCCGATAGTTTGCGCCTTTGCGGGATGCTATTGGAAGCTTTGTTAACATGTAGTTATGCTTGCTTGGATAGATCTAGTGATTGTGATTCAGCTAAGGGAGATCTTTCAGATCTTAACCGAAGGGCTTGGATTCAAAGTTTTCAACAACGATTTTTTTTAATGTGATTCGGCCAAGTTTGTCCAGTGATTGTGAATCGGCCAAGTTTTCTCTTATTTAATTTGTTTCGGTTTTTCTGGTTTCTAAGGCTAAAAAACTGATCCGAATCAAACAAAACCGGTTCGGTTTGAACCGGTTCTTGGTTCGGTTTAGGTTATATTAACAAGGAATAGTATTTTCCGGTTCGATTGATTTTTTATGTTAAAACCGGACTGAACCGGACCGTGAACACCCCTACTTCCCACTCATATAGATATAAATAATTTTTTATTATAAATATTCGTTTATACTTCACGTGATATACTAAGTTATGAGAATCACTAAAGCATAACTTATCTTTTATCATGTTATAGCTAATATTTTTTTCATCAAAGAAAAAAAGCAAGAAATAATAATTTTTAAGTGCTACAAAGAATATTATATGACTTAGTTTATTTTTAAAAATATATCTTAGGATCTCTTATCAACTAGATAGGGTTACTATTTTTACACTTTTTTATATTTAAGATCATTAAGCCCATTCTCATTAATGAATTATACATGAGCTCTCTCGGTAAATATTTAGTTAATAAACCCGCAATATTTTTCTTTAACATTACATAGTCAATAAAAATAATCTTATTCGAGAGTAAGTGTTTAATGATATTATGTTTTTAACATATATATTTAGACTTATCATTATACATTCTACTTTGTCCATATTCTATTACTGACTAAATATCATAATGAACATGAATTATTGGCACTAGTATTGACCAAATGGAGTATCTTCTAAAAGATTTCAAAGCCACGTGACTTCCTTTTCAGCTTTATCAAGAACAATAAATTTTAATTCTATCATGGTTCTTGTGATACACGTTTTCTTAGATAATTTTCATAACATTGCTGCTCTACCCATTGTGAAGATATATCCACTAGTGGATTTTAAATCTTTAGTATCAGATATCCAATTCACATCACTATACATTTTAGTACCACTAGGTATACAGTATAATATATGTCATAATAGAAGATATACCTTAAATATTTGAGTACTCTATTTATTACATTTCAATTATATATACTTGAATTATTGATAAATCTACACAATATATAAACTGAATATGTGATATTTAGTCTTGTATAGCACATAACATACATCAAACTCTTAATTATTCAAGAATATTTCAAGTGATTTATCCCCTCATCTTTATTTTTAGATAGATGTACACTTTTGTTCATTAATATTTTGATATTGCTAATATCATTTTTAAAAATTTTCTTAACATAATAAAATTATGACAATATCAATCTATCAAATGTCTTAGTAAAGTTTACTTCTAGTATGACATCTACATCACCCAAGTCTTTCATATTAAACTTATTAGTTAATATTTTCTTAGTAGACTTGATTATGTAATTATCGTTACCTAAAACTAGCATATCATCCATAAAAAGATATAAAAGAACATAACATTTATTTGTGTTTTTTACATAAGCACATCAATCAACTTTATTGATTTTAAACTCATTTAACAATATAACCAAATTTTTCATATTATTTAGGTGCTTGTTTCAAACCATATAAGAAATTAACATGCCTACAAACTCTTTTTTTTATTATCTTTTAACAACAAACTTCTCGAGTTGTTTCATTTAAACCTCTTCATCAAGGCCATCATTTAATAAAGTTGTTTATATATCTATTTGATGTATTTTAAGTTTGTTAATAATTGTGATGACTATTAATATTTGTATAGAGGTTATTTTTTAACATAGATTAATATATGTCAAAATAGTTCATATTTTCTTGTTGTTTGAATACTTTAACAAGTTTTGTTTTATATTTGCTAATAGCTTCATTAGCTTTCATCTTTCTTTTAATGATCCACTTATGACCTAATGGCTTACTTTTTGATGGAAGATCCACTAGTTTCGTTGTATGATTATGCATAATGGATTCAATTTTACTATTGATTGCCTCTTTCTAATATGAAGTTTTAGGATAGGACATTGCCTCGAATTAGCTCCAATGTTCATTTTCTAAAAAGTATATGTTAGAAAATTAGGATTAAATATTTTGAATATTTTAACCCTCTTACTCCTTCTTATGTCAACTTTATCATCTTTCAAATAATGATGACCATTTAAGCTAATTTCAAGTTCTCTTAAGTGAATGAATTTCTTGTGTTTGCTTAAATAAAAACACATTTTAAAAAAAAATATAGCATTTCTTGAATCCATTATTGTATTAGGATGAACATTCTCAATATATGACTTGTGTATAAAAAATCGATATGCACTATTATAAGTGTACATATAATTTTGAGCATCTAAAATTAACCAAGCATATTTGTAAAAATATTTAATTTTATTAAAATTATATGACTGGGTACAATCTCTATTTAAAATATTCTTACAAAAGAATAAACAATCATCTTATTCTTCCCTTGAATTACTTGATTTATTTGTGAAATCAAGTCATGACTTGTGCTTTGCAAGAACATGAATTTAGGCATGTATTGCAAAGTAATATTTGGTGATTTGATACTTTAAAAAGTACTTTTGATTTGTCTTCAAAGTGATGTTGAAGAACTCTTATGAGGCATTTAGGCTTGATCCAACATAGCTTCGTTCCTTGTAAACTTGAAGCATGGATGAAGGAGGCTTGAAAGCTTTTAAGAGAGTTTCTTTGTTTAAAGAGAAAGCTTATCTTAAGACCTTCTTTGCTTGAATTCTTTTTTTCTAAAGTGAGACCCTCTATTTATTGAGATTCTCAAGTCCTTTCTCAATATCAAATGGCTTAGTTTTATTGGTTAATCTTTATTTATGAGATTTTGTGTTTATGACAAGATATCTTAAATATCTCATCTCATGTATCAACCTTTTTTTGGCCAAAAATATATAAAGGGCCATTTATTTTCCATATTATTTATTTCATCTTTTTATGTAAAAATAAAATAAAGATGACACATGTACATGGTGATATTTGATTGGTAGAAAATATTTTGTTTCTATAAATGCCCCCTCGAGACAAGTTCACTTATATTTAAAAATAAATGGGCATGTCTCAAAATTATAGTTGTGAGGGTTTTATATTTTGAATAAATTTTTTTGACTAAAATCTGATTTGATCATATTAAATGTTCACAATAAATAGATATATTTTATTGTAAAAATAACATATATTAGTCAAAATTGGAAATTTAGAGATCAATTTGATTAATATTTATCATTTCAAATAATATAATCAAAGTTTAGTACCCCATTTGAAACAATTGCATAGTTTAGGGACCAAATAAATTTATCCTTATGCATGAATAGTGACCAGTAACTTTGATCAGCCTACGGGACCCCTTCCTTTTATTGAATGTAGTTACTGTGACACAATCCATACATGATTTTGAATCTAATGGCACAATCCATTACCATGTCTCATCATCTTGAATCCAATGGTGCAATCCATTCATGATTTTGCTCAACGATTGATAAATTATGACAGATAAAAGAAATTGGTTGTTTTTCTCTCTTCTATCGATTATTGTGCCTCCATTCTTTCTTCTTTTCTTCATTCATGTTTCATGCATTCTTTCTCTTGTTGTTAATTTCTTGTATAGTTGTTAAATGCATTGTCAATCGTTGCTTCAATTTCCCACCTTTCTTGATATATACTCAGTCGTAACTTCAATTTTCTATCTTTCCTGATGCATTATTGAGAGAGAGGAGAGAGAGGAGAAGGAGAAATTTGGTGCTAGTCAATTATAATTCCTTCTTTAACATGTTGAAATAGGAAAATCCTTGTAAGAGAATTTCTACACTTCCCTTCTTCTCGTTCTTTCTTTAACAAGTGATTTTCTTTAGCTAGGAGTGTTTTTTTTAGGCTTATGTTAGGGCAATGGTTAATATTCTGGTATAAATATTGAATATCTAAATGAGGCTGATATTTAAATATCAGAAGTTGACTAGAAAATTCTCAGAGTTGTTCTAAATATTCATCAATTTTAATTAGGAGTATTTTTCTACCACAATATTAATTACAGAAAACCTTTTTCATAAAAATTTATTTGGGTACATGAGCCTATAATAAATTCTTAACACCATATGTATTCACACGAATAAATCTCAATTATAAACCAGTACATAAACTATCGATTAGAAACTCATCAAAACCTTTAAATCATATTCAGACCACACAATATAGTTTACCTCATGTACAGTGCGTTAGGGGTGCTAATACCTTTCTTAGCCACAACCAGTCTTTTACCCTTAAAATATCTAATAAAACCAGTACACCCGAGTTTCCTAGCGACCCTGAACCAAACAACTAAGCGGCGACTCCTACAAACCTCCTGACACCGCATGTTCAGATACAACAAATAGTTTGCAACTTGACCCAACAAGAACATGTCTTGAGGAAACAAGGTTATACACAATGATCACCCTCACTCTACGACTATAAAGAGATATAAATAAGTAGTATAAAATCACAACGAAGTTGATCAATCTTTCAAAGAGTTTGGAAGTTCAATCATAAACTTCATATAGGAATCACCCAATCACACAAAAGATAGCAAGAATGTCAATTTCTTTATTAAAAATAGTCTAACCTCTAAAAATCTCTATAAAAGAGTATTTATACTAGAAAGAATTCTAAGTCTAATTGGATATCCCTAATGGATATGGATAAACCTAATAAATAATAAAAATCCAATGAACCCAAATTTAAATAAAGGCCCTAATATATCTAAAAATCCTAATAATAACTACAAAATAAATAAAACAATAGCTCAACTAAAGTAATTAAGACTAAAGTCGTTTTTGTAATCTTCTGGCAGAATTAAATCTCAACTTCAAGCGCATGCTTGTCTCTCATATTAATTTATTAGAAGGGTTTTTATATATCATTGAAAAGATATAAACGTCTACTTTTCAGTTCAACTAGAGTCGTATTAAAATTCCTTTTATAGCTCTAGTTATGACCGAAACAGTAGTGAAATGTCAAAACTGACAGATTTGAATCTATCTTTTTGTAATGTCTGAATGTCCACCTACAAGCCTTTCTTAAACATGAATTAAATTAATCAAGCCTTGTACTTCATTATTAAATATTTTCTTGAAGGTCACCTTAGCCCATGTGTCTTGAAGAAGTCCATTAAAAACCTCTTTGAACCTCTTAGCTCTAAGTTTTGTCATTAGACCAACCTCTAATGGATCTCATTGTGTTGCTTATCATCATAAACTTTTTTTTAAAAAAAATAAACTTCCTTTAAAGTTTATGAACAAAAGAATAGTGAACTCAATATTTCTATAAAAAAACAAAACCTAAACTCTATAATAGAGTGGGGGGAAAGTAAAAGACGAAAGAGGTCGTTTGGAACTATGGCGTTTCACTAAATTTTAAAAAAGAAAATTTGTTTAAAATTATTTTTTTATAATATTTTTGAATCGTTTTGATGTGTTGATGTCAAAAAATATTTTTTAATGTATTTTTATATAAAAAATATTTTAAAAAAATCGATATTACATTTTTAAATACTAATTAAGCAAAATTAAAGGCAAAAGAAGCTAGGAAAACTGCGGAGAAAAAGGCAAATTAGCTAGTGTAGAATATTTCTCCTTTAATCTCTTTTTTATAATGTTTTTTTAAACCAAAATTAATACGAATTAAAATAACCAAAATTACTAAAATTAATTATCTTCTAAACTAAAATAATGTGACAATTCAATCTAACTGACAATAAAATAATTCATTTTATATATACCTCGTTATGTTTTAGTTTTTCAGTTTCCCTAAAAAAATGTGGACAAACTAACGTACTCTCCAATTATAGGGGTTGAGATCATTTCATATTCTATATTCTCGAGAATATGATAAAATATGATTATGAAATTTTGATAATTGAATGCAAATCAACGGTTGAATTTTATTTGACAATCTAATACTTTTCTAATAACTAATTTGTATAACGAATTATTGTTTATATATGAATTCAAATCTTAATAATAGATTAAATGCAATACAAAAAATATTATAAACATGATCTATCGTATTGTTACGAATATTATAAAATAAAAATAATAAAAAAACGATAGCCTAATACATTTCCCTAAAATCTACAAATAGACAATAGTTGAATTTATTACAAGTAAAATTCTGAATGATTAGAGATTATATGTCATTTTAGATAAATTTAGATATTGATTTTTATAAATTTATACCATTGATTTTAAAATCAATAGTTAGGATTTTATTTCACAAATTGATGGATTGTTAGAATTCTTTTAACTAAGACAAACCTAAAAAATTAATTTTTTAATGTAATCCTAGACACATTACATTATTTATTAGAACAATATAATGATATTTTTGCTTTTCTCATCAAAATTGATAAAACTTATAATTGTAAGTAAAATCATCTTTTTCAAGGTATCTATTAGATATTTATAAGATTGGTTAGGAATAAATTGGTCCACACATATTTGTTTTTCTTAGTAAATAACTTTGTTACCCTTAAAATAAAAATATATATATATAACTTTGGTTCAGGAGTTTTTTTTGTCTTTTTACTATTATTTGCACAATAAAATTATAATAATATCATTAAAAGCAAAAAAAACTATTAAACTTATATAGGGAGCTTTTTCATCTTTTTTTAATAGTCAAGTACAAAATTGCCCTTGTAATAATATACACATGGTTACAAGGGTATTTTTGGCTTTCTTCTAGTTTTTTTTTAATTTATTTTTGTGTTAACTTAGGGGTTATTTGGTAAATTTAAAATGTTAAATATTATGAAAAAAAAAGTTGCGGGACCATCCGTTACCAAAATTAGTCGTCTCCGATAATGTTTGGAGCGGTGTGTTGTCCTTTTCACGTTGGTGTAGTGCATGTGCACAACGAAAATGAGGTTGGCTCCAGTAATTTTTCTTTTCTTTTCCTCTATCTTTTCTCTCTCCTAGCCTAGAAATTCATGCCAGCCCTTTCAAAAATTGATTGTGTCCTCGAGTATCTATATCTATTAATTTTGGCTTTTTTTATTGCTATTTTTTTTGCTTTTAATGTTTTTTTAAATTTTATTTTATTTTTAATGTCAACCCTAAAAATTTTATTTTATTTATTCAATTTGCTCCTCATTTCTTTATTGCTTTTTTTGTTTTGTGTTTTACCCTTGTATTGATTTTTTTTCCTTTCAGTTTCATCCCTTATCATTTTATTTCATTTATTTATTATCAAATTTTAGTTATCATTCTTTTTATTGCTACTTTCTTATCTTTTTCTTGGTTATTTTTTTGTTCATTTTATTTTATATTATTTTTTATCCAATTTTGATCCTTATTTTTTTAATTGCTATTTTTTTATTCAGTCCCTAATTATTTTCTTTCATTTAGTTTCTATACTAAATTTAGTCCTCATTGTTTTAATTACAATTTTTTTTGTTTTTTAAATTTTTATGATTGAAAATCACACTTCGTGATTTGTTCATATCTTCCTTTCTACAATGTAATCCTGGTCTTATGACATGGGTCATTGTTATAGAATATTAGCTTAGTTTCAATTTAGTCTTTTTTAGGTCTTTTATTAAAAATTAATTTTTTTTTTCAATTTCATCATTCAACATTGTGTTATTAGACCTTGAGCTTCGTGATTTATTCCACTTTTATTTTTTGTGAGTTTATCTCGATCTCATGTCACGAATGGTGGGTTAACCCGGATTAACTTGATTTGTTTTCCCAACCTTTTATTTTTTTATGAAATTGATTTCCTTTCTGGTTTCATGATTTGGTATTAAATTATCGACCGTTGAGCCTTGTAATTTTTCTCGTTTTTATTATGTTGGGTTATCTCAAGTGCAGGTTACTCAAGTTAACTCGGGTTTTTTCCAGCATTTTTTTACTTAATTTAAGTCCTTTTTGCCAAGTTCTTTGTTTTAAAATCTAAATTGTTTTTCTCGATCTCATATCATAGGTTATGGGTTAGTCATGTTAACCCGTATTTACTCGAGTTTTTTTCTTCGACGTTGCTTTTTTTTTAATTGCTTTTTTCTTCAGTTTTATCCTTTCACATTATGTTTTTAGGCTTTAAGCTTTGTGATTTTATTTTTTTGTAGAGTTATTTCAATATCGTATCCTGAATCTCAAATTAGTCAAGGTAACTCTAGTTAGCTCGACATATTATCGCTTGGACATCTATTTTTATGTTGGAAAAAATTTAACTCGATCTATGATATAGCATGACTTATCTACTATTCAACTAAAACTGATAATTTTTTTGTTATAGGTGATTAGAATCCTTTTCAGTTTTTATTAATAATATGAATTTGTTTAATACAATAGATTATGTTATCGAGGAGAGCCAAAGCCATTAATCATGCTCTTAAGAATCCAATTTACTTTTACTTGGATAGCCTGGCAGCTATGTTGAAATACTACTTGTTCCAGACTTAAATAATTTTTTTCACCTGTTATGTTCTCGTCAAGGTTCTCAATTCAATTCCATTTCATCTAGAACAGCCAATATATATTTTTTTAATGTTTTCAGATCGTTTTGATATGATGATATCGAAAATAATTTTTAAAAAATAAAAAAAATTATTTTAATATATTTCTAAGTAAAAAAAACTCTGAACTGTCATTACTACTTTAATTTCAAACACACTTTTAATTATTTTTTTTTAAAAAAATAAAAAATAGAAAAGACAATGTACTTACAACAGCCCATTTAATATTGGATTAGACTTGGGCTTGGGCTTTAGCAAGGTGAATAGAGAAATCAAGTCCACAAGTGAAGACGGTGCCATCATTTAGCATTTGAGTGGGGCCCATTGAAAAGGGGAAACAGCTGAGCTAACAGCCGAGTTGGCAGCAAGCGCAGCAGTAATCTGCTCCGTCATTGAAACACAACAAACCAAAGTAAAAGATATGATGATTATGTCCTCTCCATTCGGTCAAAACCGTGTCCTAGCGTCCCCAACACGTGTCAGAGAATCATCATCTCCACGAGGTAGATTTTCTTGTGGTTGGCAAACCCCTTCCACCATCGACTCTCCCTCCCTCCCTCCCTCCTATGCATAAATATTTATAATAAACAAATACTTGTAACTTTCTTTCACGTCAAGGTGACCACTTTTGCACGATCGAACTAAACGTGTGCTGCTGATAGAGTTGTTAAGAATATAAAAGATGATTTATGGCAATCAACACCAAATTTACAGATATTATTTATTTATTTATTTATATATACACGCACCTCAACTAATCCTTATAAATTCTAAAGTTAACAACTATATAAATTTTCAGTGATCATTAATATTAACAATCAAAGAATTCAAACCTGAAATCATAAAAAAAATAAATTTTTTTATTTCAAACTCTTAACACTAAAACACATAAATAAATTTATATATATTTAATAGAAAAAAAAGTGTTATAAAAATAATTGGTAGCATTAAGACTCAAACTTTCTAGGTACAAATACCGATAAGATGATAATTAATCAAGAAAAAACAAGTGAATAAGAACATTTTAGGATCTATTTGTATCATTATATTTTTTTATTTTTAAAAAAAGATGTTGACAATAAATTTTGAGAAATAAAAAATAAAGAATTAATTAGAAGTAGCTAGCTAGGAACATCAAAACCTATAATACTTTTTTCTTCTTTAATAAATATAGTATGAGAAACTCCTTTTATTTTTCATTAGTCTTTGGGTAAATAGCTCAATTTTTTTCTTTTAGGCAAGTCAGTAATATATCCCCATATTTCTAATTGTATATATTAATAGTATGTTCTTCTATATATATATATATATTATTTTGGTGGCGTAGAGTTGCAGGAATCATAAACTTAAAAAAAAAAAAAAAGGGAGACTGAGGTCAGCAGTCCACCTGTTGGGTAAGGGTCAAATGAGACAACCACCATATATTAATTGATATCCACACAAATGGTCCAATTATTTTCATGTAGACAACTTGGGTCCGATAATGGCAATCAGAAAAATGTCATGGTCCAGCCTTTTTTTTGGTAACGAGGTCCGATTCAGATCAATTCTAAGAAAAACAAAATCCCAAATATTTTTTTATTATTATTCTTTTTTCTTTTTCAAGTTTATCCTTTTTATATGCCCTTAATTCCAATCCTAAAATCCCCGTTATTCACCATAAAACCAAAAGATAGATCATAACAAAAACAAAGAGGATGCATAGTTAGAACCTAACCTAACCTACTTGATCATATTCAGCAATAAATTAAATATGTTTATTGCATTATCTTTTATTT
>Ga0325411_1007921_pt1 | contig 11554 bp, 7 predicted proteins | sample PopdelMetagenome_13_FD_206181 | JGI IMG/M metagenome (GOLD analysis project Ga0325411, IMG submission 206181) | Populus deltoides microbial communities from Bellville, Georgia, United States - Xylem-PdIQD-R4 | ecosystem: Host-associated > Plants > Phyllosphere > Stem > Wood/Secondary xylem...
TATTGGAAATTAAAACTCACTTGGTCAGATGTGATGCCATTTTCAAAAGCTGTATACAAACTTTCTTTTGTTATTGCTCCAACTATAAGGTTTGGAAGTTGATATTCTATCCTGCATACATAGAAGACAACAAATTCTATTACAAAAACAACATTTCAGAGTTCTCCTAGTTTCATTTACATGCAATGATTCCATGAAACAGAACTTCTCAGCAGAAAACAATTTTTTCCAACCAAAGACCAGGAAAGTTAGCAAGAAGTGGGCTGCCATACTTTGAGAAAAGACGTAGAATTTCACAATGAAGCTTTGATGATGAGTACGCGTACAATCTAAAGTTGGTTTCTACAACAACATATCCCTGACAAGAAGAAAAGAAATGTAATTAGAGACTACAAAAAGTTAAATCAAGCAAGTTTCCTATTCAAATAATTCATGGCTACAGCTCTATGGGAAAACAGGAGGATGTCCAGCCTCAGTCCTCAGGTTTAAGATATACAAATAGTAGATGACACTATGGCTCTGATCTAAGTTACTTCAAAAGAAACAAAGCTAATTACAACAGATCAAGATGATATAACCAATTAAATCTTGCATGCCTATTTAGAGGATAAGTGTACATCTCAAGCAATAGTACTATTCACCCAAGCAAGAAGCTATTGAACCTCTAGCTTTTTAAATATGAAATTAAGTATGAAAAAGAAATATAGTTGCCTTAGTGTACTCCCAACCAACAAGAGACAAAGTTGAAGGAGATAGTAAAAAAAGATCAACACAAGCCCTATAGCTTCAAGGGAACGAGTCATATGGGAATTGAAAATCCACATTGACCAGATAATGAAGCCGCCTTCTTATTTTATAATAATGCAAATACTAGAAGCAAATTTGAATGAAGTTTGAGGATTTTGCTAGCTTCTTTTGAACAAAGAGAATGTATTGAACTTATACTCACTAACATATCCATCTATATGATTGAACCAACATTGAAATCATACAGTGGTATACATGATAACAATCACAACGAAAAACATGCCAACCAAAATCATTAAAGAACCAGCAAACCACAAATAAATAAAGATAAAATCCAGGCATTCACATTTCATTTATACACTTCACATCAAGTATACCTGTTTCCGTGATGATGAATCTGTTAAGCTCACTGAAAGATTCGTAGCCAATTTAGTAGGTATAAACCAACTCTCTTTCCTTCCCTGGAAATATAAATATAAATCAGAAGTGCAGCACAGTAATACCTATTATCTTCAAGGTGATTAGCACAATGAGAACCCACAATAGCCCAAACTAGAATAACCTGCTGAAGTTTAACCAATCCCAATTCTGCAAGGTCCTTGATAGTATTTCTCTGAATCTCAGTCAATGTATTCATATTATATGCCTAAATCATGATGAAGAAGAAAATATAACACAGTAAGAAAATATAACACTATCCAAAAACACATTATGATAAGATGTGGAAACAGTGCAGTAGCAAATTTTAACCAGATGACTGTTCATTATGTGAATCAAATAATAATGCCAGATAACAGCTACCAATACAAAAGAATGTTCAAGACCTCGCCAGTGACATGAAAGCTAAGCTCCAGAAGAAAAGAAATCAGATCTGCAGGCTCTGTACCTCTCTCCTGAACCAAAGGCAGAGGGCTTAATACAATATGAGATAAAGAGTATATGCCAAGTTGCAGTAACCCAGATATCTATCCAAAAACAAACATAGTATGAAACTCTATCCTATCTCAGAAGAAATATTGCAAGTCAGATGAAACAAGGCAAGCTAATATCTATCTGTTGTTTTGAGAGCTTCCATAAGTCAACACAATCATAGGCAGCTTCAATCTCGGCCATTTTGGTTAACAGGCTAAAGGCAACCTGGTCATGTACTGGCAAGCAAGCAGCTAAAAAGAGATGCTGGGAAGGAGTTTGGATCGTTTACTGCCCTACATTCATAATTTTCATTTGAACAAAAAGGGTCTAGTCCAAATTGCATCAAGATTCTAAAACAAATGATCAAATGCCATATAAGATTCCATGTTACAACGGTATTAAATTTTTTACATCCAAGTTCTTCAAGCATCCCCTGAAGACATTGATATACAAGCAAGTTGGATGTATATAACAGAAACAATCAGAATTCTGATGCTGGTGAGGCAAAAATCTACAGAAAGAACAGTTTAAAGGAATTTAACAAGTCCATACCTCAGAATTAGTGATATATTCTCTGATGATGTACCACAGCTGTGCATTTGTATCCATCAGCTGCAATTAAACACATTCAAAGAATTGCACATGCCAGTAACGAACCATAAGAAGTGCAATTTACTTGTGATTAACATGATACATACCAAAAACTGAAAACCACCCTCAGTTAATCTTGGAGCATCTCTATCCCTGCACGCAAGGCAGGTACACAGCATAGCACAAGTCAGGTACTTTATTCAGGATTCCGATTGTCTAAATAGACAAAAGAAATTAATTCCTCAATTCAAGGCAAATACCTCTGAGACAAAAGACCCCGCTGAAAAATTTTCATCATGGAAGAGCTCAAGCTAGTTGGCTTTTCTGCTTGGCCAGAGCTTATAAGAAGTAGCAAAAAACACTGGTTTAACACAAAGGCAAGTCAAAAGTGAGTAGTCTAATCATGAGTCTGGTCACAAACCAACACAAAAGGTCAGTGATAGTGATTCATATAATGGTGGTTACCATGGCAAATAGGAACTAGAATACAGTTTCCTTAAACACACAAGTGCAAACGAGACCGATAATGGAAACACATAGATGAAGTTCCCACCTCCCATTGTTCAAGCGCGTAGGTATCTAATTCCTCCAAGCTAGGGAGTTTTACAACTGCAGCCATTGTTTCCCTTGGCAAAACTCCACTGCAGTATCCAAGATTCAATTATTATTACGAAGAGCAACACAAGAAAATGATACAAAAAACAATGTTCAATGTATCCAAGCAACACAATGCCATAAATCAAATAGAACAAACAGTAACAAATTGGCAAACGCACGAGAAACTAACAACAAAATATTAATTTTTTTTATTTTACACTTTACCTATCAAGAAAAGAATGGAGAAAAAAAATTAATAACTTGAAAATAGGCAATATAATACTATGAAGATGCTTCAAATGCAAATATAAGACTTACCCATTTGTTAAATGCTTTCGTAGATTAGCCTGAAACGTCTGGTTTAATTTATAACTACTCTCCCTTTTCCTGCCAGTAAAAGGCAAACAATATCAGAAAGAGCACCTCTAATTTCACCACAGAAAAAATCCACCATAAAGATTTCATCCATCGAATGAATGAATGGGGTCCCGGTAGTGGGTCCCACAAATCTAATCCCAGAAATGTTAATGAGTGAGAATTACCTACCATTATCACATTATTGTCATTAAAGCTCCCATACAAACAATACAATAACAGCAAAAAATGAAGGGAAAAGTCTAACTCCAAGAAATTTACAGAAAGCAGAGATTCTGATTTTGATTTCGGTTCTTACTTGTCAGAAACTTCAATAAAAATTCTCAACTGAATCAACCGATCAATAGCAACTCTATGTTTGGTGACCCCATCAGCAAGCACCCATTGCTCCAGCAATTTACCTGATACTGGGCCGTCAAAAAACAAAATTTGTACTACATATTTCTTCGCTAAAGGCGGCAATGACCTAACAAAAAAAAACACACACCAAAACAGCTCTCATTTACTGATTGATCAATAAATAAATAAACATATAAATAAACAAAAACAAAACCTGAGTATGGCTTCGCAGATGAATGCGTTTTTATAGAGCGTGTCGAGTTTCATGGCTGGTAAGGAAGCTACCATGTCCATGAAATTCTTTGCAATGATTCTCACTTGAGGCATTTTGATTTTTAGGGTTACTAATTGAATGGGGATTTTGATTTTTGATTTTGGTACTAGTGCGGGTCACTACTGAAAGCAGTGTCGTTTTGGGGGATTTTTTTCTCTTTGGTTCTGGTGCTGTGTTAACTGTGAGGTGCTTTTTGATCGTAGCAGGGGACTTTGTATATATAGAGAGAAGTGATGAAGACTATATAATAATTCTTGTAAATTCTATAATATTCCACTTAGGTCCCTTATTTTTTTAAATTTTCTGAATAGTACTTGCAGTTTCCAGAAATCCCTAGCTGGTCTTTTCTGTTAAAAATTGCTAATCTTTTGGAATTTTTGTTGAGAATTTATAGACTTTTTAGGGATTTTTGTGGAATGCTATCACAAGTATGGGGGGTTATGGGGAGGAAAAACGTAAGAGAATTTAAATAAAAAATGAAAATAAATAGACATTACTTAATGACAATAAAAAGTAGTGTATCAAAACTAAAAAAAAAAAAAAAAACTGGGATTAATATCTATAAGAGTTTGGATTCAACTTATTTTTTAAAAAAATATTAAATTAATTTTTTAAAATATTTTTTTAAATTTGATGTAATTATATTAAAAATAAAAAATATTATTTTAATATATTTTTAATTAAAAAAACTTTAAAAACTATTGATTGGAAGGAACTTGGTTGAGCAAGACATGGATTTTGACCTTGGTAACTCCTCGAAAGACAAGGAGCTGATTGCTAGTGAATCCTCCCTCCATTCTTCACCTGAAATGATCTGCTATAACTGGATTGAAGAGGAGGGATTAATCTTCCTGATCAGCGACTGTATACATGGCAAAAGTTAGACCGAATCCCTCGAAGTACTTGTCAAAGCTAGATGGTAAAAGTCCATCTTTCAGCTCAGCAAGCTACTCATTTCTGTAGTTGCATCAAAAACATGATAAAAGGGGGCACAGTGAAAATCACTGCTATCTCTGCTAAAGCTTTAGCCGATCCTCCACGGTTCTCACATCTGTTTGATGAAATAAACAGAATCCTGGTGTGTTTTCTCTCTCAAAATCTTAGAGAATACATTTTTAACCTATGCAGCGTCCAAAGTAATCTATGCATGTATGTGTCAGCAGCAAAATTGAAAGGTTATCAACTCTACAGTTAAGTTATCCAAGCTATCCTATCAAAAATCTGGAAAACCAGATGTCAAGTGCTGTGAACCTTCAGGCACCGAACAAGGGACAGAAGAGGGACCAAAACTGTAAGCTTTTCCGCAAACAGAAAAGGGGCCCAGGAACTGGAAAGATCCTTAATCAGAACCAATAGAAATAAGAATCCTCCATCAGACTATTTAGTTAACAAATTAACTGGCACTAAACAGGTCTCTTTTCTTCCCCCATCTTTTTTGTCGCTACGCAGAAGTGCACGGTACATCTTCAGTAGGTTCACCGTGCTTGACAGCTTGTGGAGGTCGTTTCTGAACAGGGGGTGGTTTCTCAGAAGGGGGAGGATTGCATGGCCTGTTTGGACGAGCCTTATCAACTTCCCCTGGGTGAATCTCAAACTGCAACAAACAAAGTAACACCATTGCATGAAAAAGAAGAAAAAAGAGACTTTTCACAGGACCATTTGAATTGGTTATAAACCTTTAGAGAATTAATATAATCTGCAAAAATGTCATTGTGGTCTCCAGTTAATTACCAAATACCAACCTACGATCCACAATGATAAGTTTTGGAGGCATAATGTGAGAGGAAAAATAACAGAGAGAAGAAGAATAAGGGCCTTCCTCTAGAATAAACTTACTGAGATCCACTAAGTAAAACAAGATGGCATACTTGTCATAGCATGTTTCAGCATCATGTTCACTTACAGAATAAAACAGGGTTTGATGCATCCCACTGAACTATTAATTTAACACCAGGTGAAATTCATATTGTTCCCATCAAGCAAAAGAAAATCTTTTAACTACCACAAAAATGTTTGCCAGGAAGCTCTCTCCATAACACAGAGTAAATGATTCGTCCATAACAGAGTAAATGATTCATGCGGAATATATTACTGTCCCATAAATTCAGAACTCATGGGAGTACCTTCAAATACAAATATTTACATGATTCTAAAGATAAAAATGGCTTTCAATGCAACAAAAGACTGTACTTGTGAGAATAAACTCACCTTGTAACCACAACCAGCTTTACAGGCTTTGAAACATTCCTGTATACAGGAAGAGATCAATGAAAAGTAAGTGCTAATCATTTATTTAACCACAGAATCATTAATTACAAGCACGTGTAAGTTAAGTCACACCTCAAAATTCAACCAGGTATAACCTTAATTATATAGTTTATGCATTACATTGGTCAATTCAAAAACCCATCTTAATAACATGAAACTATACCATTTTCTAATATTAATACAGCTTTTGTTCAAACAAGGTCTAAATGAATCCTAGAGTGGATAAATATGGCAGAAGTGCTTAGTAACATAAAGCACTGGATCCGTCTCTTATAGCAACTTCTATGTGGCTTAGGCAATGCTCATCCTCCATGATCCAGTAAGCAGCCAAAGAGTTGTTATTGCAATATACAGTGAGAGATATCGTTGCAAAGCAGTGACAATTTCTACGTGGCTGGGAGATCAGAGGCAGGATGTAGGGTGGACTGCCATTTGTTTAGGTGCTTATAAACCTCCCCAAACTCTAGTGGTTGAAAGACCTGAAAGTTGGTGAACTGTATATCCCATTCAGGCTTCAATCATGATTTTTCATTATTGGCCAGAAATAAGTATTATACCATACTGACCCCAAATGAAGCTATTTAACTAATTGCCGATGGTCTTTGACCATTACTGACAACAGTAGACTTGCCAATTTCTACATTCAAAGAACTCATATCCACCCCTATAGTACAACAATCATTTTTTTTTCCTGGCAGACAAATCAAAGCAGCGAGTCAGATGGATATGCAAACAAAATTTTCATACTTCGAGAAGAAATTCATTGAAGATAAATATTTTTAGTTTAAAATTCAAATAAAACTTGGAGGCCTGGACCACCCCTGTAGAGTGGGAACTGACAAAATTGAATGATTGTCCCGCCAGGTAGCTTCATGTTAGGTCTTCTTTAATATAAATCAAATAACAACCAAAACGGTCTGAAATTTCCATGTGAAACAATGATAAAAAGTGTGAAAACAAATAAAAAATAGAGCACGTTGAAAGACAATATACCTCAGAGTAACTGGCAGATCCAGGAGATCGGTCAATGTATGCAGTCCACTGCCGGTCCTTGAGTACAGGGTCCTTGTAACATATTTCATTGCACTCGTCCAAGCCTGAAAATCCAACAAAAGTAACATTTAGAGATTAAATTATCCACAAACAACATCAGGATTTTTCAAAAGCTTCCCCTTGATTTAGGCAAGTCAACTTTCAAGCTATAATATAGGCATGGTCTCTTCTCGTGTATCAATTTAATAAATTGAAATACCATGATGACGAATTGCCTCATCCATTTTTTTCGATAAAAGAACCATACTTAAATCCAATCTATTCAGTCATTGAAGAGAAAGTTGATTCTTGACTTAATGGAACTTGGAAACCATGAAGTCCAGTGGCGTAAAATCTCAGTGCTACTCCAGCACAATATATCCACAAACTACAACTCCCAAACAAAAGTAGCACAGACTTACACTTAAAACAATCTTTAAGCAAAAATGGCAACAAAGCAGATGAAAACTCACAATCTTCCCACGTCTCCCCATCAGTGCCGCAGCCCTTCTTGCAAAATACTCTCCCTGAGAAAATCTATGCCACTGATTAAACTGATCAAACCAATAGTTTTACATTAGAGAGATAACAATATCTATTCAGAATTATCCATTGGCAAGAAATTCAAAGCACGCACAACTTTACTTTCATATTCTATGGTGTAATTCAAACAATCAGACAAGCATAAGCCAGACAGGAAAGGAGGTTTGCTTAGTACCTACTTTTTTTAATGGAACAAAAGAGCATAGAAGCTGCCCTCTCCAACACCAATAATCAAGAACTACCCATTTAATCACAATAAAATTAACAAAAACAAGCTTTCTTCTAATTACTTATTAAAATATGGTCAAGGAGTTTTGTTCCACTTCTAGGGTTCGAGCCTTAGGGTTCCTTTGGTAGTGCGATGAGATGTGTGTTTGAAACTGCGTTTTGTCACAGCCAAAATTTCAACACACACCATAGTTTTGCATGGTCCCACCCAAAATTCTCTCTTGAACACAATTTATTGCTTTTTTTCAATCCTACTTTTTCAAACCACAATACTACCTCAATGCCAGACACACACTTAGGGTCAGCATCCACCCTTAAGATTGCTAGAATAAACCATACCGTTGAATAAAAAAACATTGTCAAAAGCTTTCCTTTCATGGATGTTTCTTTCTACTAATGCTTGCTCAATAATCTCAAACAGCATAACATAATAACAGTAGTTCCTTAATCTTTAGTATAATCATGAAATTAAAGGAAAGAAAATAAAATGCAACGTTATTAACAAAGTTCATAAGAATAAGAGATCCAATATGCAATTATTGACAGATAATTCGCATGGTAAAAGCAATTTAAGATAATGGGTAGAGAGAGAGAGAGAGAAGGGGTTACAAGGAATCTGCGTGAGAGCTGAGAATTTTTGTGTGCATTGATTGCCACAAGGTTGAGTCCATTGTTCTGGTAGCATCTCTCTCTATCTACAACGCTTTTTCTTTATCTCACTAGCAGGAAGGCAGGGCGGCGATGCCACGGAGGAAGAGGATAACGAAAAAGGGACGAGGAGGTCCCGTTATATATAGATAAGGGTAGTTTGGTCATCTTGGGTTTTATTACAAGGTTTTCGGACCATTCTTCTCCGTTGTGATCGTCCGGGTGTTTTGTGGACACTTCAACTTGCCAACGAAAAACATAGATTTCTTATTAGGTATTTATTTTTTATTTGAAAACATAATTAAAATTTTATTTTAAAAAAAAATTATTTAAAATTGTTTTATGTTTTCTTTGATATATTATATAAAAATTAATTTTTAAAAAATAAAAATATATATTATTTTAATATATTTTTAAACTAAAAACATTTTAACCTATAATTTTTATTATACTTTTAAAGATAATTTTTTAAAAAACAATATAAAATATAAAAAATATTCTAGCAAAATATTGACACTAGCATTTAATAAGAATTTTTTAATTTTTTATAATTTTACAATTATTTTTTATTTAATTACTAAAATATTCTTATAATAAATATAAAGCTGAAAATGTATATTTTAGAGAGAGAAAGGGAAAGATAGCGACTTGGATGCTTGTTGAGCGTGAAGGGAGCAGTGAGCAGAGAAAAATAGAGGGAGACAGCATTTCTTGAAGACAAAGCTCTCTCCTTCTTCTTCTTCTTCTTCTTCTTCTTCTTCTACCTAGAACATTTTAAAGCTTTCAACTTTCTCTGTCACACCTCCGCATCCACATTTTCTCATTCTTTATTGCCTGCCCATATGACACCATATTTATTTTCTAGTAAAAATTATAAATATGACACCATATGACAACATTTTAGCTATTTTTGTTTTTGAAAAAGTGGTTTTTGGAAAATTATTTTTTAAATTTTCCTTTATTTGTTTATTAAAAAAGTTGGTCAACGGAAAATACTTTTCAATTAAAGAAAAATTTGGCTTGGTTTCCAAAAAAGAATTTTCCTGAAAAATTTGGGCGGAAAACACTTTCTAAAAGTTATGAAAATTTTAAAAATATCATATTATTTGCTGATTATATCAAATTTGATCCTCAAACTTTTGATTGCTATATATATTTTGTTTTAAATATTTATTTTTTAATTTCATCTCTTAAAATTTAATTTTTATATTAACTTTGGTCCTCATTTTTATAATTTTTATTTGTTTTTCCCTTATCATTTTTTTATTGAAATTTTTTATCTATCAAATTGGATCATCATTCTTTTGATTGTTACTTATTTTATTTGAAATAATTCATGAAATTTTAATTATTATTATTTTAATTTCTTCATCTTTCATTTTTTTTAGATTTGATATCTATTATTTTAATTATTATTTATTTTATTTGAGATAATTTATAAAATTATATTTTTTTTCAATTTCATTCTCATTCAACTTTTTAATTTGTAAGATTTGTTCCTTATTATTTTAATAAATTTGAGAAAATAAAACATTAATAAGTTATTTTCCAACTCATTTTTCATGACATAACCAAATACTAGAAAGTGTTTTCCAACTTATTTTCCATTACACTACAAAATATTAGAAAATAATTCAGTTTTCCTGAAATTCACTTTACAAAAAAAAACTACTTTCTAGCAAACAAGCGGGTTCAGAGATGTCTTTCTTTTTCAAGCTCTTAATGGTGTCTACAAGAGTCAAATCCAATGAAATGGAGTTGATATCCAAGATTTTTGCTTTAGGCCTGGCAATATAGAAGGAGTTGGGAATTTGGGATTTCACAGTAAGAAAGAAAAGGAAGAAATCAAGTGACGATGAAGTCTACGTTCCTTCATGGGTATGCTTTTAGGTTAGGGTTTGAGAGGATCAAACAGTGAAGATCGAATTGGGGTTGCAGTAAAGAGTAGGGTTAGGGTTAGGGTTAGGGTTTTGTAAAGAGAAATTGCTTGGGCTTTCAACTAGTCTATTGTTGGGAATAAGTTTTTTGATTAATCCATATAGGTATGCATATGGGTTACTCATTTCCCAGCCTCAAGATTTTATTCAAAAATATCAAAAAATCTTCACAGCTTGTTTAACAATATGAAAACCCAGATTTTTTTTTCCAAGGAATTCGGTGTTTAAAAAGAGAGAGAAAATGATGTATGTAAAAGAAAGAAATCATCTTTTGAGAGAGGGATCATATTGTTGTTTGATTGATTTTATTTTATTATTATTTTGTAAGATTTGAAATTTTTTATTGATTTGCAATCAAAACTGTAATTTTTTAAAAATTCAGTAAATAAATATAATTGAAGTTATAGATTCAACCCAGCTAATGGATTACTAGAATGATGATATACGTACACTGAATTAGAGCATCTTACACAGAGAATGGTTTTTAATTATTTTTTAAAGTGTTTTTTTATTGAAATAGATTAAAATAATATATTTTTTATTTTTTTAAAATTATTTTTAAAATCAGCACATTTAAACAGTTCAGAATACAAAAAAATATTTTTTAATAAAAAATTAAAATAAATTTTTTATTTTATGAAAGTTTGAGAAACCTAACATGCCTAGGTCTTAAAAAAAAACTCAAACAAGTGGGTTTGCAAATCTAAGTCACATAAGCTTTTTTTTAATTAATTTTTATTTTTTAGAAAATATAACAAACAACGCATCATTTGTAAAAGCAGATTCATCTTCAGCTAGTTCAATTATTCAAAAAAAGCTGGGACTCAGACTTCTTTAAATAAACCTATTTTCAGTATTTTATAGTATGAAAACATTTAAGAAACACCCTATATACTTCAATAAACCTATTTATTATATTAAATTAGCACAAACCCACTTAAAAATAAAAATTAACCTGAATTCAAAAAATTTACGGCCCTCAATCTACCTCTCTAATTTATGATTAAGGCTTAAAACCACGTTAATGAAATTCTCCTTCCCAAATAAAACTCGTTGTTATTAA
>Ga0325411_1007922_pt1 | contig 11554 bp, 8 predicted proteins | sample PopdelMetagenome_13_FD_206181 | JGI IMG/M metagenome (GOLD analysis project Ga0325411, IMG submission 206181) | Populus deltoides microbial communities from Bellville, Georgia, United States - Xylem-PdIQD-R4 | ecosystem: Host-associated > Plants > Phyllosphere > Stem > Wood/Secondary xylem...
ACAATATGAACATTCCATGTCTATAATATGATATACAGTGTAATTATTATATGTATATAGTATCAACATAGTGATGTCCCTATGCGTTTTAATGCATAGTACAATATCTTTCATCACGTAAAGGTGGGTTCCACATAAATATGAAACAATGGGTAGTAGATGTATCAGGGGCACAAAGTTATTTTAATTTTATGCGTATACTTTGCTTTTAGTTTTCTTATCACAATCACAAGTTAAATGCGATTGAAAAAATAAAATATTTCTTAAAAAATCAATATTTTAATGGTTAGAAAAATATTTTTATATAAAATTTTAAATAGATAAACATCGTAAGTATTTTTTTTTCAGAAAATCTTGTTGATTTCTAGATGAGATTGGAAATTATTATATAAACAAGACTAGTTATTCTAATATGGAAGTATTTTCAATGTTCTCTCTTTTTATTAGATATGAAAAATTACTAAGTTTCCATACATATAAAGTAGCCATGGAAATCAATATCTGGAGTTTTTGAATTTTATTTCTAAATTTAGCCTTTTAGGCCCACGTTGTTTTTTACCTTTTTAAGGATAAAGCCCATGAGTCGAGTAAAATTCTGGACATATATCCCTTAAAAATGCCAGCAAATAAAATGGTAATTTGAATCTCCTGGACAAAAAAAACAAGACCATAGTTGGTAAGTTGCAGTCTAGATTTATTTCACGTGAAGGATTTTTTTTTAAAGAAATTTATTGAATTACTTTATATAATAAATATCTATTTCACATTTTTATTTTCTCTCGATAATCGATTCTAGACTTTCTTAACTTTGTAAAAATAATTAATTTTATTGTTTATTTTGATTCTTCAAAAATGAATTGCAAGGATTGTTGAGTTTTTTTTTTAATATGTATTTAATATCACTGAGAATAATTTTTATTCACATATACGGAGGCAAGAAAAAAATGCAAAAGACGTTAGATCTCTTTGAACTGCTGATCAGAGCAGAATTAATCCTTTAATAAATCATCCGACACTTGAAATTCCTAAACAAATTTGAAGAACTAATTATAATTTTTTTTATTAGATAAAATTATATTTTCATTCAATTAGTGTTGATTCAGGCATGTGAGATGCACGTGATTTTTGTATTTCAACCTTTAAAAACGGATGGAATATGAAAAACAGAATGAAAATTAATGAAAAAAAGTGGAATTATTTTCTTTTTTCAATATTTCTTCTCTCTCTGTGTTTTTTTTTTAATTTGAACTAATTTAAAGGTCAAGGTATGATAACCGCGTGCATTTCACACGCTTTAGTTAACACTGATTATACGAAGACCTGGATTTAACTAGTTAGCTACTTGGTTTTGTTTAGGAACTTCGAGTGCCGGATAATTTGTCCAGGAGCTGGTTCCATTTTGACCAATAGTTCATGGGGCTTTATACCCTTTAGAAAAATAAATTATTCAACGTACTGGTTTTTAAATTTGAATTAAAAAAAGTCATGGAATGAAGCAAATTTCTTTAACCATTACACTTTTCCTCTGTGTTTTTTTTTTTTAAAATATAACTCTTAAGATTATAATTTAATTGGTCTAGTTTTAAGTTTATTTTTTAAAAATTATCAGTTCGAGTATTATAAATTTCATGACCAATAAAAATTTATATGATTATTAATTTTAAAATTCATAAAATTAATCTAAGTTAATTCAAATACCTATATTACTGATTAAAAAAAATGTTGAACCTTGATCCAAAACAATTTTCAATACAAACACGAGAAAAAGAAAATTGGACACGTGCAATTGTCTTTTAAAACTTGAAGAACAGGGACACTTAAAATTGACTTAAAAAATGATGAAGTTGGATTAGTCGACGTGACTTTACAAGGAATTTAAAAGAACCGACATTACAAGCTCATGTTCGTGGCATGCGTCAAAATTAATCTCGCATATTATTTGGGTTTAAGGAAGTATTTCGAATGTTGTCTAAACTGAATTTTTTTTAATTTTTAATTTTTTTAATTTAAAAATTATTTTTTAAAAAATATATTTAAATCATTTTAATACATTAATATCAAAAATAATTTTTAAAAAATAAAAAAAATATTATTTTGATATATTTTTAAATAAAAAATATTTTAAAACACAACCACAACTATACTCTCAACAACTATACTCTCAGATACCCTTAATAGGAATTAGTTAAAATTATTTTTTTAAAAAAATATTTTTAAAATTTTTACATTATTTTAATATATTAATATCAAAAATAAAATTTTAAAAATAAAAAAAATATTTTAATATATTTTTAAATAAAAAATATTTTAAAAAATAATTATTACTGTAATCTAACCCCACCTAAGTTTTGTTGATTGGTAATTGGTTCAGAGGAATTTTAACTTGAAATATTTATCTTATTGAAGCCAGAACATAAATATGTCTAGTGATGAGATTGGTCGAGCGTCAAGGACGAGCCAGTGAAATTAATTGAGGTCACAATCAAGAAATCAATCAATCGAGCTCGAGCTTCATACTTTAAATTCGAACCAAAATAAACAAGTTTTATATTTTTAAAATTTGAAAACAAAAACATCAAATAAAAACCACACATCATACATAAAAAAAATATTTATTTCAAGGTAATTCTTAACCTGCACACTCATTCTCAATAAGTCAAATCAATAAATTTTATCAGTCTAGTCTTAAATATTTTTCACATCTTTGTTAGGGTCCTTTTGTCAAAAAAAAAAAAAAAACAATTTAATACTCTCAATTAAAAAAATATTTAATCAACAGTTTAAAATTTCAAGCTTTTAACTCATGATTATAACTCATACTTTAAATTAAAAAATTATTATTTAAAATTATATTTTAGTTGTATGTAATGTTAAAAAAAACACCCGAAGAGATAAATTTGGCCGAAAAGTAAAAGCTGGAATCACACCAACAGACCGAAAAGTAAAACTCTTCAGATTTCACTTTAACCACAGGACTAAAATTGCGATCAATTTACACCCAATTTTATTTTAACAAACACCATTTGTTTTTGAAAAAAAATAATCACATCTGATTTTTTTACAAATATATGCATTTCCGAGATGAATTTTTAACCGGGTTAATTTGATTCCTGCCAGTATATTTCTAGCAGAAGAAGAGAGAGTTAGCAGCCAAGAATGGAAATTCAGATAAAAGTTTAAAATAGGGTTCTTGGAGGCATCCACCCTTGGATCGTTTTAACGCTTCTCCTAGCCCTCCCCTCCCCTCCCCTCCCCTGTTTGTTTCACCCAGTTCAGCTGAGTTGATTTATTAAGTTGGGGTTGGATAACATACAGATATCTCTGACTCTATTCCCTCCTCATTTTCTAAACCCTCCCTCGCTTATTTAAATAAATAAATGTAACAAATTCTCCAAAAAATAAAAAAAATGGAGGTTCCTGTATTGACGAGCATTCACTCCGTTTCTCTCTCCTCCAAAACCGCCCTTTACATGGATCGCTGCAGCTTCTTTCGTAAGAGATTGAATTGCAAAAGGCGTTGTCGTCTTCGAATTAAAGTGAGCTCAGAGAAGGATGATGATGATGGTTCATTGAGTTTTAAAAGCGACGCTGTTAATTTTTGCGGGGGAGGACAATCCGGCGATTTAGTTGATGTAATAAGCATTGGCAGCAGGAAGGACGCCGTTGTTGATTTCTGTTTCGACTCGCCTTTACAGTTATCGTCTTCGCTCCTCCGATTTTGGTATCACCGCAATTCTTTCTTTGTCTCTTTTTTACTTTATTTTATCATAGACCCTCTTGCAATTCCTTAATTTGTTTTTGCTTTTCTTTTTCTGGCAGGAATATTCAGACCAAAGATTCCGTGAATGTTCAGTTGCAAGAAAGGGTTCTTGAAAAAGGTTTGCGTTTCTAGTTTTCTTAGGTTAGGTACCAATCTTTTTGTTTTTTAGCAATAAGTCAATTTTTTGTTCTTCTTTTATTAATGTTTGCAGATGTTAATCCAAGGGTTATGGAAGTTTCGCAATTTCTAAAGTTCCCTTCAAAGGCCATTGTCCTTGTTTGTACATTCCTTAACTATCACTCTCTTATATTTTGGGCTGCTGTTATTCTAATTAAATTGTTATCTGCTAAAACTAAATGAGTATACTTATGAAGGTAGACTGGCATGTGAAATTATTTATCACCCTCAGCTCTGTGTATTGTTCCTCCACTCACAACAAAAAGAGGAACTGCCTTGATAGCTACAATGGAGGGCAACTACCATGATAACTACCAATGCATTGGGAGTATCTAATACTCTATCAACTTACACTTCTATCAACCGCAACAAGCATGATTGATGTTATCAGAATACTTGTCATATTGACTATCTGGTGTCAATCTCGTAAATGCTTCATAGCTGCCTGCTGAAATAAGAAAAGATTCAAAGACCCCAACTTTAGAAATCTTGTCTGCTCAATTGGAGTATTTGTGAACACTGATGAGAAGGGGAAACAATTTTAGTGTATCAAATATGAGATGCAGTCAGAACATATAAGCATGTGAACTGAGAAATTTCTAGCTTGCCCAAATGGATTTTGTTAAGAAAGTGTATCCTCTGAAATATAATCTTTCAAGTCCCACCTTGCCCTTTTCAATTCTTAATACTTTTGCATATCTCTTTAACGTATGCCATTATATTTCCAATGCTTTTTTGTATATAACTGGGTCTGTGAAGAAAACTTAACTTTAGGATCTGATTTTAATGAATAAACAGAAACCAGAAAAATTATATCATGCTAATTGCTTCCTCATTCTCAACTAGAAATCTTACAATGCTGTGGTTTTCCCCCCTCTAGGTGGCTAGTGCAGGATATGGCTTGGATCATATTACAGCAATTGATATTCTTAAAACAAGGAGGTTCAGGAATGGATTTACTGTCGCTATTTTTCTAAAGCCTTTCAGTTTTGAAGGACAAAGGCGCCAAGATGAGGTATGGTATTTGGCAACTGTTGATTTCAGATGCTTTTTTACTGTAAAAAAAATAAAAATATTCGTCAATGATAATCCACTGGAAGATGTTCTTTGCAGTTGTATCTATTCATATGTGTGCATTAAATTATGGTCGCAAAACTTGGAAGCTACCCAACAACCTCTCCGTCTGACAGTGAAAATCCCTTGTTCATTATTTTAAGTTGCATGCAATACTTTATAATGTGGTATATTTTTTCTGATTGTGGTGATAACAGTCATTGCTCATTTTGTCATGTTAACCGACTCAATAACTTCAGGAGATAACAGGCTGAAAATATGTCATTTTTCTGAAATAGTATTAATTTGTGTAGGTGATTTCAAAGAACTGCCTATGCTGGGTAGGCCAGAAATTTGTTGGATGTTTGTTGACTAAGACATCTGAAACCTCCTTTTGTTTTCTTTCACTGTTCTTTGGGAGAGGAAGATTTCCTTTCCATTGCACTTTACACATGGGAGTTTAATTATGTCAATTAGGAGACTCTTTCTCTTGTTGATAAAGAACCAAGAAACACATGAAGGATTATTATTTGAGTATTTAATTTTAGGAATTTTATTATTCAGTTTCTGACTCAGTTCATGGGATTTAGGAGGTAGAAAGCTGCAACTTCTTGGCTATAGATTCTACCCAACTCACCCAACTAAGCCTTGCAAATTTGTTGGGGTTGGATATGTTAATTATTTGTTCCATTCTCCACTGTCTAATGTATATCATCAATAAGAATTTTCCATAATTATTGAGATTATACCCTTGTCACATGTAGCGTGTCTGAAGCAACAATTTTGTGATTTGGCTTTCTAATCAAGTATTTGCCTCAGCATTGTGATTGTCTATCATTTCACAGGTGAAAGATTTGGTAGGAAAGCTTCAAGAGTATACAAATTTCTGTATTGGTAAGCAATGCGGTATATCATTCGATAATAACTCATCTTTTTACACAAATCCAGCTAGAAGTCTTTGTTTATTATGACCTCTATTTTTAGTTTTCTCTGGCACATTTGCCACCGTTTCATTAGTAAAATAGCTGGTTATTTGCTGGTGGCCAAAGCTATTTCTGGGAATTCACTCTTTTTTCCCCTTTAGGCCTGGATTATCTTTGTATGTCTGTAAATGAAAGCTTTAAGTTATAAACGAATTTAAAAGTAAAGGGATTGAATATATAGTTTCTGAAACCATAAGGACTAGTTAATTATTTGGATTAAACTATAGGGACTAAGTCATATTTAACTCATGTTTTTTGCTCAATATAAAAAGTAGACCATCATCTATACAACTGGGGCTGCTAGGAGACTGGTAAGCCTGATAAGCTTTATATGTGTTTTTTGTAATTACAGATATTGACACTGATGCACTCCTAAAAAAGGACTTGGTCACTCTAGATGAGGCCTTGAAGTCTGCAAACAGTGCTGTTTTATTGGCCATAAATGCCATCTCTATTCTTGTCTCGGTTAGCATGCGTTCTGTCCTTTCTCTTTGACAATCAATATTCATGCCATGGTTCCTCTAATTTGGTTATTACTGGTACGTTTTCAGGAGATGCACCAGAAAATAATTGATGCAGTGCATAATAATGTGAAAGAACTCAAAGTTTCAGAAGTTATAAAAGTAAGTCTCTGTGACTATATCCATTTGTGCAAGTTATTCATGCTTTTTAATTGTTCTTGTCTTTCTTGTTTTGTTTTGTTTTTTATTCAGTTTTTTACTCAAGTTTAAACACATTTTCTCATTCATAGATTGTTATTTGTCTGCTTTCTTTTCTGCGTTATTTTTCTGCTCTATCTTCTGAAGCTAATCCAACCATGTACAGATACTGGAGAGCTACAAAGAAGCAAAAATTGGATTTGGCACCGGCAACAGCATTAGAAGTTCGATTATACAGGCTCTGTATGATTGCCCTTTCATTGGTGCCGGTGTTAAGGTATAATTAAAACAAATTTGAGTGGAGAACTTGCAAAAGTTTTGCCTTTAACTGTTTCAACAAGTGTTGATTGCACTTGTATCCTAGACGTGGCTTCTTCTTTTCTGCCTTATGCCATGATAGATATTTTTAAATAACTATTTTGCTTGACATATGAAGACTGAATAGCCATTTTTCTCGATGCATAAGCATTCTTTGGTTGTTTGTTGTGCACAGGAATTAAATGGAATTGTTATATGCATTATTGCAAGTTCAGTTCTTATGGACGACAAAGATGTGCATGCCTCTCTGCTTACTTTCCGACGAACAGCAAATTACACGGGGGAAATCATTATTTGTACAGCTCATGAGCCTAATCTGGAGCCCAACATGCTGGTAACAACAATTGTTATTGTAGGGTAAGAATCCTTGCTCTGCATATAAAAACTTGAATTGATTAAATCTTGATTCTCAATTCCTTGTGAAATGGTTGGAGTTGGTATCCCTTAATATGCTGTTCTGTCAGCATAGATTTTGGAATATCATCAATCATTCTTGAGTTGAGTTAGTTAGGCCACAAACTAGTGTTCGCTCCCCTTTTGCTTTGACATTTGATTATGGAATATATAACAGTCTCTCAATGTTGAGAAAATCTGTAAAAGCCTTTTCCAGTGATAACCGTTCTTCTGGAAATAATGAAAATGTAAGAAAGCTACTTTGCATCACATTAGTTATGATTGTTGTAGTTCTAGTTACCTCTTTTATTGCCTAGAGCTGCGTGGTATTTCATTTAAATTCTGTGGTTTCGTTGTTTGGTTTTATCTTCAGTCTTCCCCCACCCCCTTATTCCTATGTAAATGTTCAGTGTACCATTGCTAATTGTGATGGTTTTGTTTATATTTAGGGTTATGCATTTTCTTCTCAATTTTAATTTTAATTTTAATTTTAATTTTAATTCTATGTGATTACCAGCTGTATCGAGCAGCAGGCTCCTCAGAAAAGTAGCATATTCTCTAAACTGGCCCAGCATTTCCCTCTTGTTTTTAAACTTCTGAGGATATCCCACCAAAAACCTCCTTGTGGCAACAAAGGAAAAGATATGGAAGATGCACAGCTATCGAAGGGGATAGATTCACCAGACTCTGGTTTGGTGGAAAATATAAGTTCTGTAGAAGGTTTAGTCAATGGTGTTGACAAGCACTCCAAGGACTCCGAGAGGGTATCAGGCAGTGATTATGTTGACATTTATAGTTCAAGGTGCTGTTGAGCATTGGTTTATATTGAGATCTCTTACACACAGTCCATCATTTTTTCTAATATTTTTGCTTTTTGGTATTTTAGGAATTACAACAATGAAGTTGAAGAAGATGGGGCTGGCCTATTAGAAGAAGATACGATAGAGTCTTCTAATTTTTACAATCAAAACATGGAAGGTTGCACCAAAAAGTTCCTTATTGTATCAGTCCCTACTGACAACACAAATTTCAATTGGTTAAAGCACCTTGGATTAATCTATTTTGAGGTCTTAAATTTCTTTGTTTGACACCATGTTTACATACGTGTAGAAACTCCTGCTTTCCAAAGGGAACCACTCATTAGTAGGAATATGGGGCCGGGATATCAGATTGCACAGGAGTGGGCCAAAGAAAGGGCCGGAGCCACTCCAGTGCTTGATGATATGAGCATCTTCAAACTTCCAGTTGGTGTAAGACCTTCAGAAGAGTCGAAAGGCAGTCTGAACATCTCATATGCCACAGAACTCTCAGAACCAAAAACCGAGGATGATTTCAAAGGACAGGCACTTGTTAATTCAAATATCCCTTCTTGGGGTGATGCAGGTTTTGTAGCAGTGAGGGATTTTTATAATAATGCATCCACACTGTTAAAGGGTAAAAATCCTGATGTGCTTAAAAAGCAAGGAATTCTTTCTGCTCGTGCTGCATCTATGCTGGTAATTTCCATCTCATGAAAACAGATCCAAAAATGCAAGTCCAGTTTTGGGTTCTAATCTGAAAAGCTATTTTTTTGAAGCTAGACATTCTGTTTCTGTTGGCTGATTGTTGGAATAATCCTGTTTCTAGAAGAAAGTTGTACGTGCTAGTACTTTATTATAATAATCTGAGCAGCTTTTAATTTTAAACGGAAAATTCTGTCCATTTTCATGTCTTGTCATCTAAATTTGCTAGTTATAAATTGGAATGTGTGGTTATTATCTGTGCATAAAAGAGAGAACCATGAAACTCTAATCCTCCAATATTTTCGACTAATTCTACAAATTCATTGTTGTTGCATTTAATCTGTTTAGATGGAGTTTCGAAATGGTTATCTGACATTCAAACCATGTTTGGTAACATCACCATGGAGTGAAAGATAGTGAAACACTAGTTCCTTATAAACCGATTTTCTGAAGAAATAAAAACAGTTCAATGGGCATGCATTGTCTTTTGTTTTTAATTTTTTCCTAAGCTGGAACTCCTTTATTTGAATTACTGTAATTTTTGACAAAGAAACCATAATTTCACTCAGATATTTACAGGCAACCATGAACCTGAAATACTTTACCTTTTCTTCTTTCTTTCTGGTAATCAAGAAACTTTCCTCTATATCATTGAGATTAGTCGATCTATTTCTATTCTGATTCCGATTTTCACACAGGAAGCTGAGCGAGATTCACCAAAGAAGTGGAGTCCTATTATGGAAATGCAATACAGGGGAGGCGTCTACAGGGGGCGGTGCCAAGGAGGTCTGCCAGAAGGGAAGGTACTTTGCTATAGCCCTAGAATGTTCAGAAATTTCAATTTCTGGTGATATTTGTTTCATCTGTAGTATAAGAAACCAGAACCCACTTAATAAGTTATTATGCAGGGCCGTCTGATCCTTCAGGATGGAAGCATTTATGATGGCATGTGGCGCTATGGTAAGAGATCAGGCCCAGGTACATTCTACTTCAGCAATGGGGATGTATTCCAGGGATCATGGAGGGATGATGTAATGCATGGCAAGGTTGGTCTCATGTGTCTCACCTCTTCCTCTTTCTAGCTTGACCGATGACCTTCAAAAGAAGAGAATCTTTGTGACCAACTTCATCATTCTCTAGCATTATGAGGCTCTGTGTTTTGTGCCAAATTTAGATAGAATTGATTCTTAGTGACTGCATTAAGGCAATATCTTGGTTATTTCTAACACTAAAATCTCTAATCTTGGATGGCTCTATAACATTAACCACCATTTGGAAGCATTTTGAAGCTTAAAATATACATATATAGGTTCAACATAGTCCTAAGAAGTGCTGATTTTTGGTACACGTTCCGACTGCGTTGGGAATCTTTTTGATGGGAATCTTTAGTAAGAGGCAATATCCAAAACACATCCACATCATGTGCCTGTGCGTGGTGGGTTTGTGCGTGGTGGGGGTGGCGATATGGGGATGGCAAGGTTCTATGCACTATATCCTCATCTCATTTTGTCCCCACAAAAGAAAAAATGCTTCCATAAATTCAACCAAGACCAACATATATGCATTGCATTTTCTTTGCTCTACATCCAGGGCCCTACTTTCTGAACTGCTGCTGCACCTTTCATTATTGAGGATGGCAAGGGCCTATGCACTATATCCTCTCCTCGTTCATGTCCCCACAAAAAAAAATTATGCTTTAATAATTTCAATCAAGACCAACCTCTATGTCCAGGCCCCTTCTTTCTGAAGTGCCACTGCATCCTTTATTGTTGGTATGGAAATAATTGCAATTCAAACTTTGTTTTTGAGTGTTGCTCTGCATTTCTTGGTTGTGTAGGGCTGGTTTTATTTTCATTCCGGGGATCGATGGTTTGCAAACTTTTGGAAGGGAAAGGCCAATGGTGAAAGCCGCTTCTATTCAAAGTTTGGTGATGTATTTTTTGGCCATTTCCAAGATGGATGGCGACATGGCCACTTCCTTTGTATTGATGTTGATGGAGCAAGGTCTGTACTCAATTCACTATGGAACACTATTTAATTTCAGCCAGTCTTCAATAACATTGATTTGGCATGTTGTGCAAAATAATTATTCAATAATTTGTTCTCATTTCCTGGCATAATCCTTTTGTTATGCAATGAACGTTGGTATTGTATTAATAAACATCACGTCTACATATTTACACGAGATTCACATGTATAAATGCAATCTATGAAGTCTGGAACATTCATGCTGATACATCTTTCTTCTTCTTGCACGAGCTCAAGTGGAGCACTTCTTTAGGTGTAAACACTAATATTTTTGACTTGCATGACCCCAAATCTTGGTATATAAATCAATTAATACAAATTCTCTATGTGCACAGGTATGTTGAGATTTGGGATGAGGGTGTTCTTGTAAGCCGTGAGCAATTGGACTCCGATAATGGTGGTGGATAAGATTATGTACTCTTATAATTTTAGTTATACTTGTCGTTGATTTATTTTTTTGCACTTGCATGTAAAGCCGTTTTCTGTTTCTCTAGGTTTAGAAGGTATTCCATTATGTTTGAAAGTTATTTCCAGAACCTTGCTACAGCAACTCTGCTATCCAGTGGTGTTCTTCAACATCCCTCCCCAGCAGCATGTTCACTAGAAGGTGTAGTTTGTAAAGCAGATGTGCATTGATTTTGTTTTTCCAATAGCCATATTGATAAATTCGAAAACAATGAA
>Ga0325411_1007928_pt1 | contig 11549 bp, 5 predicted proteins | sample PopdelMetagenome_13_FD_206181 | JGI IMG/M metagenome (GOLD analysis project Ga0325411, IMG submission 206181) | Populus deltoides microbial communities from Bellville, Georgia, United States - Xylem-PdIQD-R4 | ecosystem: Host-associated > Plants > Phyllosphere > Stem > Wood/Secondary xylem...
GTGTGAGCTCTTGGCGTTTGTTCTTGGACATGATAGGGAGATGTTTGGCTATAGAAGTCAATCTATCCCTATGTTGGATTGTTTTGAGTTGCTATTGATGTCACTTCCATCTCCTATTCCTTATCTTCATACAGCATAAATAAATTTAAAGTATACAAATTATAAAGGTAAATAAATAAATAAATAAATAAAATGTAAATAAGTTATATTCCATTTCTCAAGTATATTCCAAACAACTAAGAGTGTTATTGTAGGTGAGGTTCACTCGCAGCCACACATAATATCATTTGGTAAAAGGAAAAAAATGCTTTTCACCGGTAAGACCCACTACAAATTAAAATGAAACCGCAGGTTTTGGAGAAGCAGCATTTGGCTGCTTCTCCTGAGACAAGAAGCTGTAACAGTGGAGCCATGCTCCACTGTACAGTGCGAGTGAATTAATTCACTCGCACTGTACACTTAAACTTAAATCAATTTTTTAAAAAAAAAACTAGGAAAAGTTTAGTTTTTTTTTAATTATTATTTTAAAAAATCAGGAAAAGTTTAGTTTTTTTTAATTATTATTTTGACAAACCAGGAAAAGTTTAGTTTTTTCTTTTTATTATTATTTCGAAAAACCAGGAAACATTTAGTTTTTTTAAAAAAAAACTAGTGTAGTTAAGTGATTTTACTCGTACTATTCACATGAACATGAACAATATTTTTTTTTATTTTTTTTTTAAATTAGTTTAAGGTGAATTAAATTTACTCATACTGTAATTTTAATTTTATTTCTGATAATATTTTAACTAATTTTATTGCATGCTTAAAAAATCATGAAAACTGTAGTTTTTATCGAATGAATTTTGTACGTAATGAAATTGTAAAATATTTTTTAAAAAATTAAGTTTTACTCAAAAAACTAGTATTTAATATTATTTAATAACACTATATAAATTAGAAGGATATCGCATGATGACGTAGCATTTGTGGAATTTGATCGCAATTCCAATTATATTCTTGCCGGGTCCGACCCAGTTAAAAAAAATTCAGGTTATATTTTTATTTTAATTGTGTTTTATTCAAAAAATTAGAAGGAGATCGTTTGATGACGTAACAAAAAATGCAGTTTTTGTTGTTGCGTGCTTAAGAAACCATGAAAAATATAGTTATTGTTGGATATATTTCGTATGTGATGACATTGCATATAGTTTAATGGAATAATAAAAAATATTTGATATCAATATTATTTATTTCATGATGTAATAATAGTAGTTAAATCTACAATATTTAAATTAAAAATATTTTTTAATTATTTTATAACTTCAATTTGAAAAGTATTTTTTTAACAAAACACATTAAACTACTTTTTGTTCAACCTCAATTTCAACAACAGTTTTAAGCAAACATATATTTTTCCAAACCAACCTCAACTAAAAGTACTTTTTATAAAAATAACTTTTTTAAAACCACAACCACAACAGCTACAGCAATACCAAACATACTCTAAAAGATATTCCACCAAAAGCATATTTAGATGCTGCGTGGTGTCACTTTGATTCTTACTTTCTTTGGGAAAAAATGTATAGAATATTAAGAAAATTTTTACATGGGAGTGTCTCAAAACATATATGAAAAAAAAACATAAAAAAATTTATATAAATCGGATCAATTTTATATATTAAAATTAAATTTTTTATATTATATTTTAACGAGGCCATCTATATTTGATACTTTTTTAAGAAAAAAATTATATATTTTTTTGTAGGATTTGGATCTTAAATAAAAATAGAAACTCTATTTTCTTGATATTTGAACATGATAATATTTTATTTAGATATTTTTTCATTTGATTTTATAATTTGTATTTTTTATTTATTTTTATGTACCCATTAGTTATCTCTTACCATAAAAAATAAAAAATAAAAAAAACAATTTGTTTTATGACGAGGAATAAGAGATGAAGTCACATCAATAGCACCTCAAACACAATCCTACCTGAAGATATTCCACTAAAAGCATATTTAGATGCTGCATGATGTCATTTCCATGTACTATCGTGTTTGCAAAAAAAAATCTAATATAAAAAGTTTGTTAAGTGGGGTGTCTCAAAATAAATATGAAAAAAACAAATAAACCCTTTTTTATGATGTGTTATAATATTAATTTCAGTATATTAAAATTAAAATATTTTTTAATCAAATTTTAAGCAGATCATTAACATATTTGAAATGGTGCATTTAAAAAAAAAAAAACCTTTTATAGGCTTTGAGTTTAAGATTAAAAAAAAACAAATTAAAGAATACATATATTTTATTAACCAGACTAAATCTCCAAATATAGCATAATGATTTAAATCCTTGGATCTTTTGAAATCAATATTTTTGAAAATTATAAAAAATAATTAATAACCAACTAAAAAATATAAAAAAATAGGTCTTTGACTAGAAGAAAAAACACATTTAACTTGGTTTTCAAAAAAATATTTTTCTTTTATTTTGGACAGAATACACATTCTAGAAGTTGCAAAAAATTCAAAAACATCATGTTATATCATATCAAATTTGATTTTTAATATTTTGATTGCTATTTATTTTATTTGAAATAATTTATGAAATTAAAAATTTATTTTTTAATCTCGTCATTTTTTAACTTTTTTATATGTCAAATTTGATTCCCGTTCATTTGATTGCTATTTGTTTTATATGAAATATATTTTTTTTTTAAATATCATCCTCCTTTAACATTTTTATTTCTTAGATTTGATTTTTATTCTTTTAATAAACTTGAAAAAGATCAAAACACTAAAAAATTAATTTTTCAGCTTATTTCTCATGAGATAACTAAATAGTAGAAAGTATTTTCTAACTTATTTTTATAATACTGTCAAACATAAAAAAAAAATTACTTTTTAAGAATTTTCTTTCCATGAAAACTATTTTTCAAAAAAAAAAATATTTTCCAACAAAATAAATAGAGCTTAAATAAAATTTCAGTGAAAGATTTTAAATTGACAAGTGGATAAACATCTTTTATCAATGAAATCAATGGTGGTTTAAGGATGCTCAAGTTTTTATAAAGACAACCAAACCTAAAACTGAAAATTTCAAATAATTTAATTTACAATCCAGATAGTTCAAATTAATAAAAGGAACAGTTGTTAATTTAAAGATATTTTAATATTTGTATTATAATCAAACTCATCTTCAAATTTTGAATATAAAAAAATAAAATAAAAAAGCCTATTCATTAACTACCATTCAAATTTTGAATATAAAAAATATCTTTTGTGATTGTAGTTTTAAAAATAGATTTACAAAAAATATTTGTAGTTGTGATTTAAAAAAAATATATATTTGATTAAAATTATTACGAGATATATTTTTAGCTCTCCATGAATGAAAAGTAAATTATTTTAGTCTTTATAAAACCAAGATTTAAAATGTAATTATATATAAAGTTCAATGCAAGAAATAAAAAAATTTGACTAACCAAACAATTTTTCTATATGATTCGGTAAAAAAACAGAAGCTCCAACAATAATAAAATCTCTAACTCGTTACGAGTTTAGTATGATAATACAGGTGCTTTTTAGAAATATTTTTCAATTGAAAATACATTAAAATAATATTTTTTTTAGTTTTTTTTTATATTGACACATCAAAACTATCCAAAACCATCTAAAAACATTAATTTAATGTTTTTTTTCAGCTAAAAATAATATGAAAAGCTATAAAAATAAAAGTTTATACTAAATATTTTTCAGACAAGACACTGAAGCAGCTAATTTGAAAGGGGAACAAGGATCTTGTGCAGATGGTAAACGGGCCTGTTTTATTTATATTGGTTTATTGCAGGGGCGTGCAAGTTGGGTGGGAGAGAGGGAGATGACAGAGGTCACGATCATCCCCACGAGATGTAAAGAAGGGAAAAAATGGAATTTTGAAATAGGATATAATACCAAGGAATAAAAAGCATGAATGGCCATGACCTAATTTATTAGGGGGGGAGCGAGAGAGAGAGAGAGAGAGAGCATTGATTTAAGCCCTAGCATGCTCACCGTCCTCTGCAATAATGTTATGCTCACCGTCCTCTGCAATAATGTTAAGGGCAGGTGACACCGGCTACTGTTATTATTAGTTCTTACTCAACATCAAATGCATGCTTGTAGCCTTAGCCTTTGCTGATCCTCCAAGCTAAGAAAGACCCCATGTTTCCATTATCCTCACCTTTTCAGCACTCAAGCAACAAAACACAAAAAAAGGTTAAAAAAAAAAACCTTGACAAATTTATAGGATGATTAAATAACAAGTCTTTATGTTCATATAATGCGTGTACTTGGGAGGGATGTAATTACTTGTAGTAATTAAACAGGTTTACATGTGATGATCGCTTGAGTATTTAAATAAATTGACTTCCCATTCCCTTTCCTCCTCTCTTGACCTCCTTGTATTAAAAGGCACTAAGTAAAGCTAGAAGAAACATGAATTTTTGACAAATTCATTAACAATGGATGAAATGGAAAGAAAAAGGTTTGGAACAATCACAAATCATTTCGTTCCCTCCTTTCTAGCATTAGTCTCTATCACTGATAATTCAATACCAAGCAACAACCCCCTCACAACACAACACGACCTTATAAATGTCAGTTCAAAGCACACTACTCAACAAGAGGCTAGAACTCCTTCACTTTCGACTCAGAATTGGATACTCAAAGCAAACAAAACAAAACAGAATGGCTCTCATACCTTCTTTCTTTCTCTTCTTCTCCTCCTCTTTAACCCTTGTAACCCTTGTATTCTTCACCGGAGCGGGAGCACAAGGGAGAGCTCCTCATGGCCTTGTTTATGAGAACCCCGTGGCTTTATCACCATCTGCAGTTGAATTCTTCCATCCCAAAACACATGAACCGAATGTGAAGAGCCCATGTGCTGCTTCATCTAGTTGCTCACCATTGCCTCTTGCAGCTCAATTAGAGGCTACTGATCAAGCACAAGAAAGTGAAATATCAACATCCCAGAAAGGAGGGAATCGACTGAGAGCTGGTGGCATGGCTGGCATTGTACTTGGTGTGGCATTTGCAGTGCTTTTGACAATGGGTGTCTACCATGTAATGGTCACACGCAAAGCGAACTTAAATCGAGCCAATTCTGTTCAAACTAATGCTTGATGTGGTCATCCAATAAGTCTAAATGACTCTCACCAACTCCCTCTGTTACTGCTCTGTCTCTCTCTTAGATTTTGGGCATCGAGTATACTTAGTGTCATTAGTTAGTATTGCGTGGTATTTTACAATTATGACTACTCATCAGGTTGTTAATCATTTCAGTCTTTTAGAATATTTAAACAAAAAATGTTCCTTTTCTTTTCCAAATTCAGAGCATATTAGTAGTGTTAGCAAGATAAACATCCAATCTAAGCTGTAAAAAGGTGCGCACCCACAGGATCCAGAAGTGAACACTGTTAGATTGGAGAGAAGCAATTCAGATTACACTAAAGCACGAAGGAAACCATGAAAACACCTTAAAGAAAACAAAGTATACTGCTATCACAACCATTGGGATAGCAAAAAAAAAAATTCATGAAACCACAGCCCACGGGAATGGTTACTTGTATTGTTCGTGGATCTGTTACCATCCAGAGTCCAAGGGAAAAAAAATAAAAAACTTAAGATCTCCCTATTGATCATTCCTCCTAATGGTTAAACAAGGCTACCCACATATAAGCTAACGATTTCTATACAATTTTATTTTTCTTGTTTAAAATTAAAAAGAGAAGGAAAGAAAACATGCACTAACAATTTTATGTTTTAATTATATTGCATTTCATTACCATGTACTGAACATTAGCTAGAATAGAAATAGATGTGAAACAGCTGATCTGATGAACAACTCATTTTGGGGGACATGAACTATCACACACATTTGGCTTCTTTCATTTATTTGTGATGAAGAGACTGGTTCAGCATTATAAATCATTATGTCTATATGGTACCATTACCTACTACATTTCTTTGCAGAATATGAAGATCCATTTAGGTGTAATAAGTTAACAGGACAGCACAGAAATGTTTTGGGAGGAAACCCAGCTACATAAACTCAAACACATGATACCCAGTTGATCGCGAGAAAGAATGCAGAGTCCTATAATTTGTAATTTAAAACATTTATTAGCACTGTTTTTGTAGAGAAAGCCCTGGGACACATGTGGCTATTCAGTGTAAAGCTTAAATTCTTGGAAGTGAAGTCTCCAAGAACAGAATCTGTGAATTCACAGCCATGAGGTCTTGTAGATCCACAGCCAAGAACAGAACTAGGAAAGCAGTTCTATCAAATTTGAAATATTTATCACAATGAATGATTCGCTTAAATGATATAACATGAGGCTAGATCTAAGCTTAGAGATAAGAGTAATTCCTATGAAACTAGATCTTATGGAGAAGTACTAGATTTGCTCCAGTAGCCTCCCATATTAGGGGACATCCAGATTTTGAAGGTGAATGGGGTGCTGGGAAAGGTTTTACCATTCGGCCAAGGTCTAAAAACAAAATCTGGTGGACTTTGATATTAAAAACTAGTTCTAAAAAAGGCCTGCTAAAAATCATACGACTCCCTATGTATCTGTTAGGCACTTGATATATAGCAATGAATGAAATCAATATGAAAAAGGATCATAAAGGACTTAGGTTAAGATCCTAGAGCAAATCAGATGGTTCAGATAACAAAGAAGATAAACAGAAAATAAGCTATGTCATACAGCTTTTTATAAATTCCAAAATACTCCAAGTGCAGGTAATATATTATTTGACTTTCAATCATAGCCCATCTCAGTTCAAGTCCCATAAAATGACTTCGAAATCTTGCATGTACATGGCACAAAACTTGATAGAAATGTTCAACTGATAGAAACGAAACTAATCCAAAGTTCTATTGCCTACGTGAGTTAAGAGAAGCAACCACAGGTGCTTGGTCCACAGCTTTGTTCCAAAGAAGTTTGAACTATGAACAAAATTGCTTGCCAAATATAGGCTCTCTCAACAGTCAGAAATTCAAAGTTAAGACAATTAAAAGTTCATGAACACAAAGGTTTGACTTGTCAAAGAAAATCTAGTTGTATTGAGCATTTATGATAGCTAATGTAGTTAATGGTCAATAGTTTTCCACTTTCATGAGAAGGAAGATCACAACAGAAATGAAAGCACAGTGTCTACGCCAGTTTGAAACATATGAAAGCACAGACCTCTACTCTAGTGAAATTTCCAAACACGGAAGTTAAGTAAAAACCTGTCAAATGACAAGTGTATTGTAGCATGAGCTAAAGAAAGATGGTGGAGAAAACATCTTGAATAAATGGCTATGCGTACAAATGGTGTCTATTGATGATGAAAGAGGGAGGGAGTATAAATGCTTTCAAACACCATATGTAGCAGAAAGGCTAGATTTTAATGTCAACAACCTGAATCCCCCAGTATCTCACTTGACAAGGAGCGAAACACCATACACACAGAAGCATAGTTATCTTATCAGGTCATACAAAATCCATCCTGTATCTAAACGAGTAAGAACAACCCTTGGCCGCCCAGCAGCGCACTAAAGTACCAACCAAAGGGGACCATATTACAAGTCTTGTGCCTCATAAAACTGAAACTCAGAATTTTGATCACAACAATATGTTTTATAATAGAAATGCAGTTGTAACAGATCATTTCGATCTAACTTATCGACTACATGCTACAAGTTTCTTTGAAAGAACATTCTGTAATCCAATCCAATCGGAAGTCTCTTTTTGGCTTTGGTATTGTATTACCAAGCAAGCAACTTTGTGATATCAGCATTAGACAAATCTAGAGGGTGGTCTAATAATAAGAAATTGCATGCCTAACCTCTTCTATTCTTAGCCTTATGTAACTCTCTCGTTTTTTGCAAATGTAACCTATTCGTTGAAAAATAGATAAAGAAATAGATAGATAGATAGACGGGTTTCATCTTTCCTTGTTTTGAGGTGAAATGGGTTGATAGATGCTTTTTCGTAGCTCAAAAACAAGGAAACCCGCAAATGCAGCCCCCAATATGGCACCCAGCAGACGCTCCTGCAATTTCCCATCAACAACACCAAGCAACATATCAGTAGCGTGTATAAATTAATTTATAATCAATTCGTAATCCAATCCAACAAAAAACAAAGAAAGAAAGAGTTGGAAGATTACTCGTGCAAGGATACTTATCATGGTTTGGTGCTGCTCCATTGTATTGTTTTGTATTGAAGTAGCGATCTGTGAGATAGATAGATTGATTTGGAGGAGGAGGAGGAAGCAGAAGACCAGACGAACCTATTTGCAGAAATAATGAATGAATGAGGTGGACCCCATCTCTTCTTAAAAAACCTTGTCAAAATAGCCTTTCTAATTTCAGAATCTGGTTCTGGGTTTGAAGCTGGTGTTGATGCCTGCAAAATTGATGCTAGCGACTAGAGATATTTGTTGTATTCTTGATTGTTTCTCAAGTTTCCCATCATTCTTCTAAGCTTCAACAATGTATGAGACAGATAGGTCTAAAAGTTCGGACAAGGCAAATGAGTTTTTTTTTATAAAAAAATTTTTAACTTTTTATTTATTCATTGAATTGACATGAAATTTCATCAGTTTAACACTAGCCAATGTTAAGACTATGTTTAAATTAGACCTGGTTGTTCATGTTTTTAGATTTTCATTATTTTTTAAAGTTATTTCTGCATTCATTTCTTAATTAGATTTTAGAATTTTATTTGATTTGTGTTTTATTAAATAAATCCATTTAGCTACTATTTAAACAATTCCAAAGGTTATTTTTCAGAATAATCACATCAGAATTTATTTTAGCTACTATTTAGAGTCATTAAAACCCTAATAATTTCTATTTTTCCATCATGCAATGGTCACACTCATTATAAGAAATAATGATGGCCTTTTTTATGTTTAAGAATCTCATCTAGAGTGTAAGACAATTTCTCCACCAACTAAAAATATTCTACTTGTAAGGTGAACTCACTTTCTCCACATAGGTGATATCGAGGCATATAGTCCTCAGCATGAAGTGCATACTACAGTGGTTTGGTGATAACAAAGTTTTAGCCAAGACAATTGAAGTAGGGTTATTCTTGGTTCGTTCATACACTCAATGAAAACACTAGCTATTTCGACACCGATTATCCTAATATCTTATGAAGGAAACAAGACTAACCTAAATATAGCAAAAACAATTGTCTGGTATCTCTCTTCTCCCAATTTTCCTTCATTTTAATGTGTTTTAGCTTTGTCTTAATAGGTTTCAACTTAAACCCCCATTGGTTGTCTTGTACTGATCAACTAGGTCTAAGTGTAGTAATTTGGTGACTTTGGTAGTCGTATCCCTAATTCTTTGTCTAAAATACATCTTAGGAGGGTCGTTTGGGAGTTTAGGATTTAAGCATACTCCTTAATGGTGGGGGTCATGTCAACATGCCTGAAAGTGAAACTTCTGTAACCCGGATCCTAGAAATGTAATAATGTCTTCACTATATAAATATGTACTAAAAGCCTTACTAGATCTTCTATCAAACAGAGTCTTATTGATATAATCCAAGACTAGCATAAGCTTTTTCATATTATTTATAAAGCAATATACTATGGTCATGCACGATAATTCCTCATCCTTGGTTCTTAAGCAATCCCCATCAACTAACTACATCATTTCAGATTTTTTCCCGTACTAAAAAAAAATCATGGAAGTCATGGTCTAATTGAATAATTATGGATTTGTTATATTGCTAAAGGAAGCATAATATGACTTTAACATTAGTTATTATAATAAGTTATCAAAATGTGTCCATGGAGAAATAAGAAGAAGTTAGGAGATAAGCAAGTCGCCATGGAGTTCAGTAAGATTATTACATCATTCTTTTCTCAGTCTGGATATCATCTTATAGATTATGTGACCATCTAGTTGTTATTTTATTATTGAAAGAGTTGCTACAATTTCCATACATCTTTGGTCACGTACGAGGTTGAGTTTTTGTTGGGGTTTTTTTTATATATTGTCTGGTTTAAGGAAGACTCATATAATGTTTAATAGTATTTTTAGGATTGAAACCATTCAAAATTGAGTCAAATGATTAGGTTTATGTTTTTTCGTGCCTTGCACACTAGGTGTCTAATAAAGGTTTTGAAAGAAATTAGCCTTTATTTCTTTTAGATGAGTTTGATGTTTGGTTTATGTTAAGTTGTTTAGCTTTTTTTTATTATTTTAAAAGGGCATTTTATGCTTGTGTTACCGTTGTTGATGATTGGAACCATGTAGTTCTAGTGAGTTTGGGATATGAAACAAATTAACTTGTTTGCTTTAAATTATGTATTATAGTTGTTTGACAAGTGTGTTAAAAGCACTCTGTCTTTTTTACTTGAAATGTTTTGCCTGGATTTCATGTTTGGTTTATGTTCAATTGTTTAGTTTTCTTTTGATTAATATTGCTTTTGTATTAAGTGATGTGGATTGGATTCTTTTAGGTAGAGCCATTGGTTAGACAAGTTATGATAGAAGGTTGGTGCTCTTTTTTTTTCATTGAACTGGTGAGGCTACTACTTTGAGTTCTTTTATATATATATATATATATATATATATATATATATATATTGGTTGTTGCTAAATGGGTTGATTATTTGCTTCATGAGTTGCTATTAAGTGAGTTCACAACCTTTTTTGTAACGAGATTATTGAAATTAATGGGTTTTTTTTTTGCTTTTTTTTTCCTTTCTCTCTCTCACCCTATATTAACAAAAAAAAAACTAAAAGAGGAGATATTTTTAACGTGAATATAGACATATTACATTGTGAATTCACACATTAAATAAGCTTTTTTTTTTCCTCTTTCATTATACCCAAGAGCCACTTGCCACTTTTTTTTTTGCTCTTTTCTATATGGCTTTATATAAACCATGTTTCCCCTATTTTCTCCTTTTTCTCTTCTCCTAATATCCACCAAACTATTATTTTTATTTTTCATGTTTTTTTTATACACTCCTCTATTCTCTTACTTTTATGTTTTTCTACTTACCCTATCTAAACTTTTCTTTGTTCATATTATGGCACTTTATTTAGTCGAATCATTATGTTATTGTTTGTTTCTCCAGCTTGCATTCGTTAGTTTAGGATTGAAACTAAAATAGGGGCTGCCATCAATTGAACAACACCAAGCTGTTTTTTTTTTTTTTTTTTGGATTTGAGTAGTGATGACACTGGTTTTAAGTAAATGCCATAACAATAAGCTTTCTCTTACACACAGTGTTATTAAACCCAGCCTGCCTCGGCGGGTCGACCCGGTGGCTGGACCGGTCCAGGTTTACTAAAAGACTGGCTGGGGCAACAGCCCGGTCAAACCCAGGAGACCCGACGGGTCGACCCATGACCGGGCGACCCGGACGAGACCCGATTTTTTTTTTCAAATGTGGGATTTGAAACCCATTAGTATATAACTATATATACTCTATGTTTCCAAGAAAAAAGTCATGTTTTTTCAACGTGGGATAAAAAATCTTTTGGTTTAAATCCTTCAACTTA
>Ga0325411_1007935_pt1 | contig 11541 bp, 8 predicted proteins | sample PopdelMetagenome_13_FD_206181 | JGI IMG/M metagenome (GOLD analysis project Ga0325411, IMG submission 206181) | Populus deltoides microbial communities from Bellville, Georgia, United States - Xylem-PdIQD-R4 | ecosystem: Host-associated > Plants > Phyllosphere > Stem > Wood/Secondary xylem...
TTTTTATTTGACAGCTTCTTTCAGGCCCAGTTCTTGTAAGAGTCAAACAACCGATTTCTTAATTGGTTTTCTCTTTCAAGCATCTCATTTCCTAACGCATCAAGTTAAAATAAAATTTATTTTATTATGAGTGACTCTTTGCCAAACATTAGTTATAATGCATGCTGAGCTATTCCCTGATACACTATGCAGCTGCAGAAGAATTTGAGAATGTGAATATTACATTTGCCAAAATAACATTTCATGAAATAACGAGGCAAAGATTTCGTACCTATTATAATTATATAAATTTTATTTATCTCGCAACTACCACTTGCATTCAATTTGAGAATCCCTTGGCACCGGGTTAACTTTGGAGTCGTGCCTTTATCAATATCTAATAAAATAACGAAGAAAAAACCAAAAAATATTTATATAAGGAATATTTACATAAGCAATATTTACATGAGGAAAGGATATTTACCGATGCATTCAAGGTAAGGGTTGCCCTCAAATCCAACTCGGCACTTGTACTGGGATGTGAAGGAGTTTTGATAGTGAAATTTGCAAAAGGTGGAAGAAGTATTAACCTCATTTGAGTTGATCAACCAATGCAGGTACATTGGAACATAATTTCTAATATTTCTATTGGATTTAAACCATTCTGGATCAGCAATCATGCATCTTTCACCACCTTGATTAGCGATAGAACACGTTTTCTTTTCTCCAAACTAACGTTATTCTTCATGTTCTTGCAAGTGGACAAGCAATTGACGATATCTTTGGTCATGGAAGCTTCAGTACTATTACAACCCACTATACTAAACATATTCCAAATAGAGAAAAAAATAGAGTTCCAGAGAGATTACGATTTGCATTATCTTTCCTCCTAGTGGAATTGAAATATGTCGTTGGAATTTTGACAATAACGCTGCCTCTTTCAACTGGAATATTCACCACCTCCAATTTGATTGAACTTATAAAAGCTGTCGAAGGGCAGAGAGTTTGGTTGCATTTAATTCTAAACCCCTCGTCCTTGTAACACTCTTTTTTACTTCCAAAGGGATATGGGATGCGAATCTCTCCACATTGATATGGGCAGCAAGACTTTACTAAGAGCGATGTTGTTACTAACTGTAACATTAACATCATCATCAGAAAAACCATCCGAACCACCAAAGCCATTTTATCCATTCCGGTTACCTCAGAGCGGAATTTTTTCTCCACAAACACCAATTACAACATTGAATAATAGTGTAAATATGCTACACTGCTACCACAACAAGAATTAGACTAAGTTTGACGAGGAGAATCATATTTATTTTGGATTACATGTCATATTATCATTATAAAAAAATGTCATAGTCATACAAAATAGGAAATTTTAATAACTTGGCTTCGCCATGTGAAGCTGCGGTTCTTACAGCTATAGCTGGCGGGGATAAAAGTTGTTCCGAGTGGCTGACAAACGTGACCTAAAAATGGAATGGTGGTCCATGAATGAACTTACGTGATTCAGTCTTTATCGGCACTGGCGGCATTATTTACTTAAAATCGCTACATAATAACATCAATCAGCCTTTTGTGATATATATACATATATACCATTTAATTATCCTAAAAGGAGTTAATGCATTATCATACATACATACATATATATATATATGTGTGTGTGTGTGTGTGTGTGTGTGTGTGTGTGTGTGTGTATGCGCTACAATTAGAAGGAACGTGTTTCAGCATATGGGTCCATATACCTACCAATATTCATGGTTTGAGTTCTTGTCTGGCGTCCTCGATCGTTACTTTTGATGAGTTATGGACACTAGAAACCTCATCTGCTTCAAATTTTGGATTCTCATTTGTTATTCTTATCATGTCTGTAAAGTTAGATGGCACTAATTGGTGTTGCCTAAGTCAACAAAGTGGGCACCAATTCGGTGCCACTTCCGTTACCCCTTGTCTTTTGCATGGATGCTTGCCTTTAAATAGGCAATCCATCCAAGCTTATTTTGTGCACCACAAGAGAGAAAAGGAGGAGAGCAAGGGAGGGAAAGCAATCTCATAAAATTATGAGGTATTTGTGAGAGTAAGTGAGGTGTTTTCTCCTATTAATAGAGAGATTTTAATTGTTCTCCTATTAGTAGAGAGAGATTAAGAGTTGCAGCATCTTTCCTGCTAGTGCAATTGAAATATGCCGTTGGAATTTTGATAATAATGGTGCCTCTTTCAACTGGAATATTCACCATCTCCATTTTGATTGAACTTATAAAAGCTGTCGGAGGGCGGACAGTTTGGTTGCATTCAATTCTGAACCACTCGTCCTTGTAACACTCCCTTTGAGTTCCAAAGTGATATGCGATGCGAATCTCTCCACATTGATCTGGGCAGCCAGACTTTACTAAGAGTGCTGCTGTTGCTAACTGTAATGTTAACATCATCATCAGCAAAACCATCTGAACCACCAAAGCCATTTTATCCATTCCGGTTACCTCAGAGCGGAATTCTCTCTCCACAAACACCAACAATTACAACATTGAATAATAGTGTAAATATGCTACATTGCTACCACAACAACAATTAGACTAAGTTTGACGAGAAGAATCATATTTATTTTGGATTACATGTCATATTATCATTATAAAAAAAAATGTTATAGTCATACAAAATAGGAAATTTTAACAACCTCGCTTCGCCATGTGATGTTGCGGTTCTTACAGCTATAGCTGTCGGGGATAAAAGGTGTTCCTAGTGGCTGCCAAACGTGACCTAAAAATGAAATGGTGGTCCATGAATGAACTTTCGTGATTCAGTCTTTATCGGCACTGGAGGTATTATTTACTTAAAATCGCTATATAATTAACATCAATCAGCCTTTTATGATATATATACATGTATACCATTTAGTTATACTAAAAGAAGTTAATGAATTCTCATATATATATATATATATATATATATATATATATATATAGACACACACACACACACACTACAATTAGAAGGAAGGTGTTTCAGCGGATGGGTCCATATACCTACCAATATTCATGGTTTAAGTTCTTGTCTGGCGTCCTCGATCGTTATTTTTGATGAGTTATGGACACTAGAAACTTCATCTGCTTCAAATTTTGGATTCTCATTTGTTATGCTTATCATGTCTGTAAAGCTAGATGACACCAATTCGTGCTGCCTAAGTCAACAAAGTGGGCGCCAATTCGGTGCCACTTGCGTTACCCCTTGTCTTTTGCATGGATGATTGTCTATAAATAGGCAATGCATCCAAGCTCATTTTGTGCACCACAAGAGAGAAGAAGAGGAAAGCAAGGGAGGGAAAGCAATCACATAAACTTGTGAGGTATTTTTGAGAGTAAGTGAGGTGTTTTCTCCTATTAATAGAGAGATTTCAGTTGTTCTCCTATTAGTAGAGAGAGATTAAGAGTTGCAGTATCTTTCCTGCTAGTGCAATTGAAATATACCTTTGGGATTTTGACAATAACGCTGCCTCTTTCAACTGGAATATTCACCACCTCCATTTTGATTGAACTTATAAAAGCTGTCGGAGGGCAGGCAGTTTGGTTGCATTCAATTCTGAACCACTCGTCCTTGTAACACTCTCTTTTAGTTCCAAAGTGATATGGGATGCGAATCTCTCCACATTGATCTGGGCAGCCAGACTTTACTAAGAGTGCTGCTGTTGCTAACTGTAACGTTAACATCATCATCAGCAAAACCATCTGAACCACCAAAGCCATTTTATCCATTCCGGTTACCTCAGAGCGGAATTCTTTCTCCACAAACATCAACAATTACAACATTGAATAATAGTGTAAATATGCTAGACTGCTACCACAACAAGAATTAGACTAAGTTTGACGAGAAGAATCATATTTATTTTGGATTACATGTCATATTATCATTATAAAAAAAATGTCATAGTCATATAAAATAGGAAATTTTAACAACCTGGCTTCGCCATGTGAAGCTGTGGTTCTTACAGCTATAACTGGCGGGGATAAAAGTTGTTCCGAGTGGCTGACAAACGTGACCTAAAAACGGAATGGTGGTCCATGAATGAACTTTCGTGATTCAGTCTTTATCGGCACTGGCGGCATTATTTACTTAAAATCGCTATATAATTAACATCAATCAGCCTTTTATGATATATATACATGTATACCATTTAATTATACTAAAAGAAGTTAATGAATTCTCATATATATATATATATAGACACACACACACACACACACACACACTACAATTAGAAGGAAGGTGTTTCAGCGGATGGGTCCATATACCTACCAATATTCATGGTTTGAGTTCTTGTCTGGCGTCCTCAATCGTTATTTTTTATGAGTTATGGACACTAGAAACCTCATCTGCTTCAAATTTTGGATTCTCATTTGTTATGCTTATCATGTCTGTAAAGCTAGATGGCACCAATTTGTGGTGCCTAAGTCAACAAAGTGGGCGCCAATTCGGGACCACTTGCGTTACCCCTTGTCTTTTGCATGGATGTTTGCCTATAAATAGGCAATGCATCCAAGCTTATTTTGTCCACCACAAGAGAGAAGAAGAGGAGAGCAATGGAGGGAAAGCAATCCCACAAAATTGTGAGGTATTTGTGAGAGAGTAAGCGAGGTGTTTTCTCTTATTAATAGAGAGATTTCAGTTGTTCTCCTATTAGTAGAGAGAGATTAAGAGTTGCAGTATCTTTCCTGCCAGTGCAATTGAAATATACCTTTGGGATTTTGACAATAACGCTGCCTCTTTCAACTGGAATATTCACCACCTCCATTTTGATTGAACTTATAAAAGCTGTCGGAGGGCAGGCAGTTTGGTTGCATTCAATTCTGAACCACTCGTCCTTGTAACACTCCCTTTTAGTTCCAAGGTGATATGGGATGTGAATCTCTCCACATTGATCTGGGTAGCCAGACTTTACTAAAAGCGCTGTTGTTGCTCACTGTAACGTTAACATCATCATCAGCAAAACCATCCGAACCACCAAAGCCATTTTATCCATTCCGGTTACCTCAGAGCGGAATTCTTTCTCCATAAACAGCAACAATTACAACAGTGAATAATAATGTAAATATGCTACACTGCTACCACAACAAGAATTAGACTAAGTTTGATGAGAAGGATCATATTTATTTTGGATTACATGTCATATTATCATTATAAAAAAAATGTCATAGTCATACAAAATAGGAAATTTTAACAACCTGGCTTCGCCATGTGAAAGCGAAGCTGCGGTTCTTATTTGTGTTGCCTAAGTCAACAAAGTGGGCACCAATTCGGTGCCACATGCCTTACCCCTTGTCTTTTGCATGGATGTTTGCATATAAATAGGCAATGCATCCAAGCTTATTTTGTGCACCACAAGAGAGAAAAAGATGAGAGCAAGGGAGGGAAAGTAATCCCACAAAATTGTGAGGTATTTGTGAGAGAGTAAGTAAGGTGTTTTCTTCTAGTAATAGAGTGATTTCAGTTGTTCTCCTATTAGTAGGGAGAGGTTGTAATTCTCACATTACTTAGTAAAATCTTTCTATACTTGCCCGTGGATGTAGCTAAATTTGGGTGAACCACGTAAATTCTTATGTGTCTCATTTCTCATTTTATCTTATCTCTTGCCTTTTATCTTGTCGGGTTTGCATGCCAGTATCCTAACAACATCTCCACGTGCTGTGCTGTGCTGTAGGATACAATATATATATATATATATGTGTGTGTGTGTGTGTGTGTGTGTGTGTGTGTGTGTGTGTGTGTGTGTGTGTCATTAATTAATGAGAATATTAGGTGACTTATTTAATTCAGGTTAACCTGCCAAAGCCGTGATCCGTGCTATAAGATAAGGATAATCTCATTAAAAGCAGACCAAAACAAATCACGAAACCCAATTTCCAATCAACCCAATGTTCAAATGATGAAATTTAGGGAGAAAAAAACAGTCAATCACGAGGACCCGACGGTGATGGGAAGCAGGGCCCAAAGCTGTTGGGTCATTCTGAAAAGCAGGGCCCACCTTCAGTGGGTTATGCTGCCAGGAGGACACAGTAGTGTTGGGCCCTACTGGGTAGCAAGACCCAATATCATGGGGTCTGGCTCAATAAACTTAGGTTTGATTGGGGAGCCAGACCCAGTCAACTTGGGTTCGAGTGCGCAACTTGTCCCAGCAACAATTTTTGACTAAACACATAAAAGATCAATATTTTTTTATTTTTTAAAATTTATTTTCTTATATCATCACATCAAAATAATACAATAACATCAAGAAATATTAATTCCAAGTAAAGAATAAAATAAACAACTTTTGAAATTTTTTAATATTATTTTTGAATCAAAACAAAAATGCTTTAATAAGATAAATCAATCCAACATAAAATGAAAAAAAAATTATCATCACCTAACTTTTGTATAATATGAAAAAAGTCACATCGATTTATTTTCTCTTTACAGTATGGAAAAAAATTCACTAAGAGAAAAGGAAAAAAATTTAAAGAGGAAAAAAATTACATTGAAAATATCTTAAAAGAAAAAAAATACAACGAAAGAAATTTGTTGTAGGTGTATTGGCTATTGCTCTGTTATACGTTATTCATAGTACTTTTAACCCAACTCAAGCATTTTTACATATGACAAAAAAATTGTTATAGAACCGCTACGGAGCGCGGGCCCATGCGCTAGGTATTATATTATTACTTAACTGTTATTTTGTTATAATAGTTTTTTTTTTAAATAAATTAGATAATATTTTAAAATTTTTTTAAATTGATTTGTTTTATCATCATGTCAAAAATAATACAAAAACATCAAAACATAATAATTTGAATTAAAAAAAAATATTAATTGATTTTTTTATATCATCTTTATTATCAAATCTTTTCGGTAAAATTGGTGATTTGAACAAGTCTTTATATCATCTCCTACAAAGTCTTTAAATTCTAAAATTCATACTTTCATCCTATAAAATTCATGTCAGGTTCCTTTCCAGTAAAATTGGTGATTTGAACATCATTTCCACCCAGGAAACCTACAATCTTCCGCAAACAGCAAACCGTCGCGTTAGGGACTCATCTTGCTATGTTTGCAGTTCACTCCGGAAAACTACAGTAAAAGATTAACAAAACTATAGGTGAAAAAGCCACAGATGAAAATAATCATGAACAGCAGGGACTTCTAGATTATCTACTGCGTACACAGTGATGTTCATAAATTCCTTAGATATCAGATATATCAAAGAGTTAAATATCACATCAATATTTTGATAACAAAACTAACGAAAATACTTAATTAATCAGATTTTATACGAATACAAGTATTCAAATACAAAAACAATACAGCAAATACAAAAACTTAAAATAAAATTAAAGAATATTCATATTTCAAATGCCACTATCTCTTATCCAACATATTGATTCAAAATATTTTAAAACATAATATAAAAATATTAAAAATTATTAATTTGAAGTAAAGAATATCTAACTAGCACACCATATTCGATGCTGACTTGATTGCTGCATTTGTGAGTAAAGGTGTGTCAATGTTGCAGGCTTGGTAGCTGGCCCCTCTGCAACGAAGATCCCCTCTGGTTCGGAGGGCTCTTCCCTGCGCCGCTGCTAAGTAGTTCTGCTGCATGAGGAAAGATGAAAGAACTTTTGTGTGGGCTGCAGAGGAGCTTCAAATATTTTTGTACATTGCACATTTTCAATGCATATTGATGAAGCTACAAAAATTACTAGGAGTATTCTTATTTCCTAGAAATCCTTGTACATTCTACGGTCTTCGCTTCGAAACTATACTGACTTCTTTTTTAATGAATCTTTTTTGATATGTTAATCTCTTCCTAAATAAATACCTATACAAAGTTCTTGTGAGTGTTGATGGAATCCTCTAAAGATCAAGTCAGTACGAAATATTTTTAATGTAACAAAAAAATATTAATAAAAATATTAATGAGTTTTTATAAAAATTTATGAATACTAAAAATTTATGAATTTTTTTCCCACTCTCCTAGACCAGAAAAAGGAGTCTTAAACTTTTCTTTTGAGGGTTTGGACAAGTTCAGAGACTTTCTTCAACATCGAAGACGTTAAATGAGAAGAGGAGATCGGCAGAGCGATGCAGCAGATAAAGATAAGCATTGTTTTCAAACCTCCTTAATCAGTCTAGGGCTATCAAGAAGATTGGGCTTCCCAAACCATCCACCAACATTGATTGTGAAGATCCGCACGTGGCATCTTTAATTTTAAGAGTCCAGTTTTCTTTTTCTTTTTTCCATATATTTTTCAATCCTAGAATTTCATGTCAGGTTAGCATTGTTTCAAGCCCCGGTATACTAAATCTGGCGCTATCCAAGACCCAGGCATGCCAGGTCTGATACCAACCAGACCCTGCCATGTTGGGCTTGGCAGGTGTCTTGTATGTTTGCGAGATCCAAATAATTTAAGAAGATATTTAAAAATAAAAATCTTAATAAAAAGTTAACTCAAAATCTAGATCACCGTTTTGTAAACCTACCGTACATGGAGTTGACTTTTAATTGAATGAATTGTTTATTGAAAAATAGTTATAAAAAAATCCAGTACTTAAAGAATATCTAACTAAAATGAAAATAAAGGCTAGCTAAAGTATTTTTCTTTGACTTTAAAGATATTTGAAATATAATAATTATTATTTTTATCAGATATATTAAAATAAATAAAACAAATATGTTAAAAAATACCAATAAAATAAATATACATCGCCAATGCAACCTATGTTGACTTTTGTTCATAAATGCTTACAATTTTTATTTTATTTTTGAAAAACCACTGAATTTTATGGATTACCATCGGCACACATAACCATTGAGAGTTGACTTAAAAAATATTCATAATGTGAATGCACAAATATGAATAAAATTTCCCATCTAACTTATTGAATTCAAAATCCACGATGAATTTTTTAAAAAAATATTAAATAATAATGATAAAGAAATGTAAAGGCTTTTTATCGGATTTTCTTTAATAAATCATACAAATAGTTTATAAGTTAATGATAGATAGCCCAAAAGGATTGAATCGGTGTTAAAAACATTTGTTCCCTTTCTTCATTGCTGCTTTTCCGAGAATACCCCTTACATCAAATAAAAAAAAATTAAATGACATATAATAATAATAATTTTAAAAAACTTTTATAAAAAAAAAAAGCTTAATTTGTTAGGTAAATTACAACAAGTGATTTTATATGATTTTCTAATACATTATTTAAATGAAAAACTTTTTAGGCTTCAAACTTTTACATCTTCATTGTTAGTTTATAATTAATTTAATTTATTAATTTCATTGTAGAGAATAAGATAATAAAATTTAAACTCTGGATTTCTTGTTATATTTTAATTATTGGAGTAATTTGGATACCGATGAAAACATTGAATTGTATTAATTTTATACTAGTGTAATACAATTGTTATTTCTTGTTATTTTAATTTTTCAAAGAAAATGGATTAATTTAAGTAAATCTAAGCTAATATACTGAATTAATTTGGCTAACTTATCACCCAGACTATAAATCTTGCTAGGTTTAATAATTTTTATTTAACCTATCAAGAAAATTCAAAAAAAGAAGGGATGAAGGAAGGAACCGAAATATCTTTCACATGATTCAAAATGCTGGACCAAGTGGAGCCCAACCCACAGAAATAAGAAACCTGAGCTCAAGGATAAAAAGCCCTCGAAAAACCAAAACCCCAGTACCTCCCCATCTAGGGTTTAAGAGGCAAACCCTTGTTCCAAACGGAACAGAAACCTTAACTCACATACAGAAGGGGAAAGAAAAAAACGAACTTTATATAGTAGCGATAAAATTGTCTCTGTTTTTCAGTTATGAAATTTCATTGCAACATAGACTCTCCTCTCCAAAAATCCAAACTTAAAAATGGTGGGGTTTGTATTTGAGCCCTCAACTACTGAAGAAGAGAACAACCAAGTTTCAAAAGCTAGAAACTTTAAAGACCCAATTCAACCTTTTGATCAAAAGCTCACAAATTTCGCTGATTATTTTCTTGATTTTGATTCCATAGAGGAGTTTTTTGGGGACCCAGAAAGGGTTAGTTTGGATTTTGAGAAGAGAATGGAGGTGGAGGATAAACGGTTTGTTGTTAAGGATTTAACTGTTGATGGGTCTGATTTAGTTTTTGAAGAGAAGAAGGGAATTGTTGATGGGTCTGATTTGGAGGGTTTAATGAAGGTGAAGGGAGAAAGAGTGGAGCTTGAAAGAGGAGGGAGTTTGGAGTGTTCTATTGAGGAAGAGATGGGAAGGGTTAGTTTGGTTGCCGTGTCGAGTTTAGTTGTTGCTGATGGGGGTGGAAAAGTGGTGGGTGAAGAGGCAGAGATAGATAATGGTGGTTTGATAAATGGGTCGGGTTCCGATATTGGTAATGGTAGTGGTGTGAATGGAAAAGTGGTGAATGATGAGGACGAGAGAGAAAGTGAAAGTAGTGAGTCTTCTTCTAATAGTAGTGATGATGATGGTGAAGAGGACAGTGAGGAAGAGAACCAGGAGGAGAGGGAAGTTAGGGAGGTAGTAAATAAAGAGTTAGATGATTTGGGTGACATGGAAGAAGGTGAGATAAGGGATGTTAATGGAGAGGAAATGGTTGGTAGGGATGATACTGATGTTGAAGTGTTTGAGGAGGAGGATGGAGACAAGATGGTTGAGTGGAGTGATTTTGATGAAGATGAGGATGCTGTTAATGAAGGAGACCCTATTAGGTCGAAGAACGAACTCAAGGTAAATTGTTTCTGCTTTGATGCTATTCTATGTGAGTTGTTTTTTGCTTATTGCCGAGGCTTTGGAATTGTTAAATCTTGCATCGCAAATGTTATTGATAGTGTTAGTGTGATTTATGAAGTTAAATATAGAAATGCAAGATATTCATATACACGATTTTTTTTTCTGGTAAATAAATGTGAGGGCGTTTTATCATGTTCTATGATTCGGTCTGGCAATGTGCTATTTCTTCACTTTCCAGAAGATGAAGGTCAAACAGCTTAATATGAATACTGTTAGAAAACAAAATTGCGGTCATAGTTACTGGAGCATGGCCCAATTTGCATCTGGTGAATACGATGAAGAGCTAACTAAGGAGGCAGAATCGTCAATAAATCCTATGCAAATTATTTTCGATAGCTGTGAGAAAATAAATAAATTGCAAATAAATTGTTCCTTCTCTATTTAATTGTCACTGATTTTTATGATTTTACATTAACAGGTTTATTGCTTTGATGATGATAATTCAATTTAGTGTTGTTGTTAGTTTAAACTTAGGATTTTTTTGTCTTGGCTCCTCTGTTTGTGATTTTCTATGGACCAATACTGTACTGTTCATTGATGACAAGTACGCATAGCATGACTTCTCCTTTACATTCCTGACTAAAGTGGCAGATTGAAATCTATTCAAGCATTTTCATGTTTTCTTTTTATGTCATATTGCTTATCAGATAAACTGTATCAAATCTGCAGTTTCTCCCTCCAGTCCCTCCAGTGGTTGCTTCCTTGGAACCGCATCATCAGATGCAG
>Ga0325411_1007936_pt1 | contig 11541 bp, 1 predicted proteins | sample PopdelMetagenome_13_FD_206181 | JGI IMG/M metagenome (GOLD analysis project Ga0325411, IMG submission 206181) | Populus deltoides microbial communities from Bellville, Georgia, United States - Xylem-PdIQD-R4 | ecosystem: Host-associated > Plants > Phyllosphere > Stem > Wood/Secondary xylem...
ACAATCTCCCTTATAATGTTAATTTAATAGAGTTGCTGGATACCATTTTACGCGTTGCAGACATTATAATATTCATGCCATTGATGGTTTGGTACGTCACCTTGTGGACAGGTGTCCGTTTTCCAGATGAAAGTGTTCCGTGGACTAGGTGTGTCCATTTTCAATCTAGCAGGCTTGGAGTAAATTATTTATTAAAAGTTTTTTAATTTTTTTTTTAAAAAACACGGTTTAACAATATTTATTTTCAAGAAAAGATGATCGGTAAAAAATACAGAAAACAAAGAAAAACACGAAGATCATGATGATGTATTTCCGAGTATGTATTGCATGTACAAATACAGGCAAGTATACATTAGAGACTCCATCCTAGGATGCAGTGACGCAATTCAGTTTTTTACTCTCCAGTGAAGAAAGTTAGAGAGAGTCAGGTGAGATTTTGCTAGAGAAAGTAACAAAAATAGGATACAAAATTTGTAGTGAACAAACCTGTCATGGTGGTCACAGAAAATCAAAATAAATCATTAAGTGATTTACTTTGATTAGATCATTAAGAGCGTGTTTGGCAGTGTAGTTGCGGGTGCTTTTCAAATGGTTTTTCATGCCGAAATGCATGCCAATGATTTTTTTTATTTTTTAAAAATCATTTTTGACATCAGCACATCAAAACGATCCAAAAAGTATAAACCGCACTCAATTTTAGCCAAAAAAAAATTTAAATTTGCACAAAACGCAGGTACAATCACAGTACCAAACGTTCCCTAAGTGATTGATTAGATCATTGAGTGATTTGTCATGGCCATTTAGCTCATTACATAAGCTCAGACCATAGAGCAACGTGTGACTTGACTATTCCACGAAACTCAATGAACTAGACAAATATTTAAAACCAGGAAAATATCACACGCTGCCATCTTCCCTTTGCCCACTATCTTGTTTCAAGTGTGCCGTCAGTCTAAAAGCCTGGTTGGAATTGTTTTTTAAATTATTTTTTATACTAAAATATATTAAAATAATATATTTTTTATTTTTTTAAAATTAATACATTAAAAAGATACAAAACACAAAAAAAATAATATTTAATAAAAAAAATTAATTTTAAAAAAATGATTTGCACCGCGTTTCCAGACGGAGTTTATAACTCTAGAACTACTTCTCTTTTTGTTTGTTTTTATTATGTTTTTTAAAAGCATTTTTAACTCGGAAAAATATTAAGTTAATATTTTTTTGATTTTTTTTTATGATTTTAAAATTTTGATATTAAAAATAAATAAAATATTTTAATATATTTAAAAATAAAATACTATTTTGAAAATCATATCGCACTGCAATCTCAGACAATAGGCCTGTTTGGTATTGTGTTTGTAATTGCGTTTCATCAAATTTTAAATTTTTTTGGCTAAAATTAAATGTGGTTTGTGCTTTTTGGATCGTTTTGATGTGCTGATGTCAAAAATTATTCTTAAAAAATAAAAAAATATTATTAGCATGTATTTCAGCACGAAACGTTATTTAAAAAGCAACCACAACTATACTGATAAACACGCTCAATGACTTGTTAATGGCATAAAAAAGAATGTTCACTCGCACGTAACTGTATCAACCTAGGAACCCCTTTACAATTAATTAATCCAATTAGACACCGATACTCCTTGTTTTGTACGGGTTTTTTAAAGTAAAAAAAAGTCGGTCCGTCAGCATACATGTACACTGCTTGAACTTGATTTGTTTTACAGCTAAGCATTATTAGTGCACTTGAGCTTTATCACGAAGCTACAAAGATCTCTTGTGGTTCCTCGTTCTACTCCTTTTGTGTTGTCTTTTCTGCTAACTGGGTGTCTTTTCAAAGCAGATTAGGATAAAGTTCTGAGGATGCTGTGGGGCTTCAAGTGTGATTTTTTAACTACAAATTTATTACTAATAGCATGCTTTTTTTATATATAACAGTTTATATTTTAATTTTTTAAAAAAAAATATATTATTTTAGTGTGGTAATATTAAAAATATATTATCTTAATATATTTTTAAATAAAAAAATACTGCCCATCACCACCATATCAAATATTATTTAATGATGTGGCATGCCCATTAGTATCTAGAAGCCTGATAAGCATGGGATCACAGTTAACAAATTAAATAGACGGGATCAGGATGTGGGAATCGGTTTTGATCAAATTTTGTCTGTTCATTTCATCTGACCCAGTCAAGTAAATCAGACTCTGTCTGATATTTTAGCTGAGTCAGAATTTCACTCGCAAGTTGTGCTCTGATTACTAGGTTAAGCATAATTATAGTGTGTTTTAGTGTTTAGTAAAGGGTTGTTTTTAAAGTATTTTTTATTTAGAAAAATATTGAAATAATATTTTATTATTTTTAAAAATTTATTTTTAATATCAATATATAAAAAAAATCAAGAGTACAAAAATAAAAATTAAAACCTGCTTTCTAACAAAGTTTTATTCCACTTGATGAAATTAGAAATAATGCCTGGATAAGTATGATTCTCAGATCTTGATTGCAACAATTGTTAGTGCGAAGTTTATGTACAAGAGATATCAAATGCTTTAACTTCGATCAAGACAGCAAGTAGGAAGATAATTTTCAATTTGATTTGGTTTCTATTAAAAAAAATAATTAAAAAGAATTATTTAAAAAAAAATTGAAATCAAACCGAAACTAGTTTAAATTAATCGGTTTCAGTTTAGTTTTTTAAAAAAACCGGTTCAAATTGATTTGTTTAGGTTTTTTTTGGTTTGACATGGTTATTTTTTGTTTTGGCTTGGTTTTTTCGGTGTGACTCGGTTTTTTTCTATTCAGTTTTTTTGGTTTCAGGCTTGTAAAACCGGACCGTCGATTATTTCAAAATTCTAATCGGTTTTTTTTCACGATTCGATTTTTCTAGTTATTTTTTCTGATTTGATCAGTTTTTTAGTTTTTTCACTCACCCTTAACAAGTACGACTTTGGCATGCCTTGCCTCTGTCTTGTCTCTTGGGATTTTTATTTTTATTTTTTTAGAAAATTTGTTTCTTTGTTTCAAAAGATTTAAAAAAATTAATTTTATTTATTTATTTTCAGATGGTTTTGATATGCCATGTTAAAAATAATTTTTAAAAAATAAAAAGAAATATATTATTTTAATATATATTTTAAATATAAAAAAACAATAAAAATTTCCTAGATAAAACTTAAAACTCATGTAGCTGATGCCAACAAAATTCTCAAGGTTAATTAATAGTTAGAAGCAGTGGCTGAGCCGGTCCAAGATTGAAAAGATCCTTCAAGTTTTGTAAATATTTCATAAAAGTTCATGCTTTTGTACATGACGGCCTCTTGATTTCTTTTTTACTATTATAGAAAGATCTCTTAAAATGAAAAAGAGTGACGCTTTAGCCACTCAATATCAAACTTTGAATCCAATTTTTGTTCGTCCATACTATACCTAAGCACAAAGATTAGAAAATCTTAAAAGATGGAGAAATTTAAGATTTTGTGCTATTATTTATATATATATATATATATATATATATATATATAAGAATTTTAAAATCAATATTTTTCCGACCTAAAGGGTCGGTCAATGAAATAGCCAGTTTCCATCTCTACAAAAACAAAGTTTGGAATTACGGTCAAAACATTATTTATTTAAATTTTAATTTTTTTTGTTTAAAATTAATTATTTTAAGCTTTTTAAATCATTTTAATGCTAAAAATATTATTTTAATATAAAAAATATTTTTAACCATAGTATTATAATATCACTCTAAATCCAATTACATTTATCTCAAGATTAAAACTTGAATACTTTTAATATAATATTTTTTTTTGTTAAAATGAATATTTAAACCAGTTTGTGCAAATCTCAACTAATTTTATAAATTTTAAAATTAATAATTATATAAATCTCTAATGATTTTGAAGTTTGTAAGATTCAAACCAGTGACCTACTTAATACTTTTAATAAAAATCTTAATCTTTAGGCTAAGCTTTTATGTGTCGCAAATTGATAGGGGAAATAAAGTAATGAACAGTTCCGGCCATTTTCTCCCCTCTAATTGCCATCTCTTATGGTCAAAATCCTGTTTAATCACGTGCCAGCAATTGGACCGTTGTTAGCTAGGCTAGGGCGGCAAATAAAATACGATGAATTACAGTAGCATGGCATTGATTAAATCAAGTTGATAGATATTTTGCCTCGTTTTTTTTTTCCCCTAAGATTTCAAGGTTTCAATGAGTTCTTGAAAGCCAATGACAAAGATCCAGGTAGCTAAATTAGGGTTTTAAAACTATAATGAACTGAAAAATCGACTTAAAATTCCTGTCCATGGCGTTGACTGTATCTATCAGGGAAGGTAAAAAGAAACAATAAATATAAAAAAAGAGTGTGTTAATGGCGGTGGACATAAACCAACCCAAATCGGAGTCAAACAAATTCTCAACCACATTTGACCATACCTGTAAAAGCCCTAAAAAAAAACATGAACGTTCAAATGGGTTTTTTTCCCCGCTTGCATGAACTGTTTTGATGAAGGTCCTCGTCTCCTAAAAAAATCGAGGAGTGTGTAGTGAGCGTGGGTGAATATCAATTCATATGATTTGGTTTGGATAATTTTTTTAAATTGAATCAGACCGAATTAAAATAATATTTAGTTTAAGTTTATATTTTTAAAACTGATGGGCTTCATGGAACTTGGTTTTTAATATGAATTTAAATTATAATGAATTTTTATATTTGGTATGGTTGGAATTGTTTTTTTTTTATTCATAAAATTTAAAATCCAAACCTGAATTGAAATTTTAAAAAAATGAACCAAAATTATTTAAAAAATTCAAAAAAAATATTCAATTATTTAGATTAGTTTTCATGAATATCCTGGACAATTCAGTCAATTTACCCACCCTAGTGACATGTAGTGACGTGAGCTAATTGTGCACGACTACATGTTTATATATATATATATATAATGAATAATCAGCATGATTGCATCTCATGAATCGAATGCCCAAATGGACAAGGTTCCTTTTCTCTGTACCTTGTTGAATGTAGAATTCGAGCTGCAGGTCTTGCTTATTTTCCATGGCAATCCATCAAGCATATCACATTATCATGTATTTTTTATATTTTCTTAATTTGATTTCTTAAAAATATTTTTATCTCCTAATTTATATCTCGTTTCAAACCAAAAAATCATGATAAATCTTCCCTTTAATTTGAAGCCATCGTCATATATTATAGCTAATGTCCCCTAGTATATGCCATCGTCACTAATAAAAGCGTTCAAAAACTTAAAAAGTTCTTAACTTTCATGTCTGTAAAATTAGTCGAGATGCATGCGAGTTGACCCGAACACTCATGTTAATAAAAAAAACTAAAAAACTCGTAAAGATTTAATAATTAAATATTATTTTTTCAGGCCATTGATTATATTTACTAATGATGTAGTGAAGATCTACTTATTTTTATCTCCTAATTTATCTAAAATTATAGGCATCCCTTATTTTTATCTCCTAATTTATATCTTATTTCAAACCAAAAAAACATGATAAATCTTCCCTTTAATTTGAAGCCATCGTCATACATTATAGCTAATATCCCCTAGTATATGGCCCGTTACTAACAAAGGCATTCAAAAACTTAAAAAATTCTTAACTTTCATGCTTGTGAGATTAATCGAGGTACATATAAATTGATCCGGACACTCATGTTAATAAAAAAAAACATAAAAAACTCGTAAAGATTTAATAATTAAATGTTGTTTTTTCAGGCCATTGAGTATATTTACTAATCATGTAGTGAAGATGTAATTATTTTTATCTCCTAATTTATATCTCGTTTCAAACCAAAAAAACATGATAAATCTTCCCTTTAATTTTAAGCCACCGCCATGCATTATAGCTAATGTCCCCTAGTACTCGAACAAAAAAATGAATATGGCCCATCACTAACATGAATCTCTCTTATCTTTTCCTTGTAGATTTAATTATTTCTCCAGCTATATATAGGCTATTTTCTGTTTACTTTGACCCGATCTCCATGCCCTATTGCCTTTGTAAGCGTACTTTTTGACCCGTCTAGCTTGACCGTCGATATTATGCTCGTCTACTGTTGGTCAACGGTCAACTCTCTTACACAAGCCTGAAACACGGTTTGGGTAGGCGTCCATTGCTGTCATTTGCTCTAGCTATAATCCACCTTCATATGATTGTCTCTCCGATGCCATGCAACACATTATTATTGTTGCTGCCACTTACACTTAAGTAACAGATTAGTGGTCCACGCCATGCCATGGCCAAACCAGTATTTTTCTAACATTGAAACAGGTATTGAAGCAACGGTAATGTTTTTAAAGAATTAAAAAAAAAAACTCAAGGGTAATTAATTTGTCTTGGTTCAATAATTATGATTAATTTAGTAATATGATTTAAAAAACATCAATGACAACATATAAACCAAACCACATACATGATGATCAGCTCCAAATAAATAAAAGTTTTTCAATATTATAGAAATATATCATTTTAATATTCTTAAAAAACTTTCATGATCTAATTTGATAACTAAGTAGAAATTAAATAAGAATATAATAACTCTATAAAAAATAAAATAAAAAAATCTAAAGCTTAACTCTTAGTAAATTAAATGTTAAAAAATAAAATTAAAAGTACAAAACATGACCTCAGTCCACCCGAGTCAACCTGTCAAATACGCAGCATAGTTTCCATATTTATTTTAGTTTTAATTTTTGTTTTTTTGACACTTAATTGTTTTAAATTAGTTGAATTTTGTTCCATTTTGCAAAACCAAATTTTGGTCCCGAGCACCAAAGATTCCCCTTGATATTGCAAGATTGCCGTATCAAGACAACTAAAAAAATTATCAAATTAATTTTCAAATAAAGTCAATATAAAAGGACCAAATCAGGAAAAAGAGAGAGTTGAGGGACCAAACTTAAAAAAAAGACGTGAACTTTTCCTTCGGCTGTGCAAATTAGTCCCCAATGTTAACAAGAAAAAGGAACTGAATATTTTTTTAAGCTTCAAATTTGGTCTTGAAAGCTCTGATTATTTTAAATCAATTAAATTGAATTTTGTTCCACAAAACTAAGAATTATCCGAGCTACAAGATATTTTTTGGACACCTTAAGATCCTATATGCATGAAAAACAAATTACCAAGACCAACAATAAAACAATTTTAAAGGATCAAATAAGAAAAAAAAACAAAATTAAGGGTCAAAGCGTGAAAAATCTGAAGGATTGAAAGAAAAAGAAACACCGTTCGAACAAAGAGTACTTCCCCACGCGGTCTGCTATGAAAGACTGAGGTAGTTAAATTCTTCACCGTGAATTCATTTTTCTAGCAAATTACGTGTTCACGGAGAAAGTAAATGCAATTAACTATTTTGTTTGCATTTCATCCATTGATCTTTAAGATATATAATAAATTCGGCTCCCTTGGAAATCCACTCTATCATCCATTCATCTTGTTAAATCTCAGAAAATATCATAATTCATGAATTATTTTATCTTCTTTGTATTACCATTCCTGTTTTAATTCTCAGGAGATATTGTGAGATAATATCTCTACTATTTAAACACAATTTATGCATATAGATGTGCTCAATTTCTTTTCTTTTTTTTTTTATTGACATGAGATGTTCGGGCTAACTTGCACGCACCTTGATTAATCTTCATAGGCCCTGAAGTTAACGACCAGATAAGTCTTTAATAGCTATCAATATTAGCAATCACAGAGCTCGAACCTAAAATCACAGGAAGAGCAAATATCTTAATTTCAAACTTTTATCACTGAACCACCTACTAAATGGTTGATATGCAAAATTTCTTTCTCCCTCATATGCAGGTGACAGAAAATAATAATTATATTAAATAAGCTCTAGGAACACAATGCCTATGCACACCTTTCATTTTCACAACTTTTAACTTAGGCAAACAATGCTTTCAGTTTCAGTTATTTATGAATATGTTTGAAAATGTGGTTGTGGTTGTCTTTTAAATTGTTTTTTATTTAAAAACATATAAAAATAATATTTATTTTTATTTTTTTAAAATTAATATATTAAAATAATCTAAAAACATCAAAAAATATTAATTTAAAAAAAAATTCAAATTTTTTCAAAAACATTACTAAAATACAAAAACAAACACTCTTTTTCACATATTATTGAGGTATTTGATGCCGAAGTAGACTGGAATTCCGACCTCGGCTCGCGATTCGTCCACGAGAAGATTGATTGCCTTATAAAGCCAAAATACTAGACTGGATTGTTGAATAATTAGGCAAGCAATGGAAGAAGTTGAGCATGCCATCCTCTAAAAGGAACTCGGCACCGGCCAATTGCTAGGTTGAGTTGTCTGCCAACAACCTAGTTATGGGATGGTTATGCTGTTCCATTTTAATGACAAGGACATGAATTTTAAAAGAAATTACTTATATGTGCTGAGAAAGAGCAAGTATATTGATATAGAATGACTTGATTTTTACACCGAATTTATTAAATCCAATGTGATTGTAAGGTAATTTTACAATTTGATTTAAAATATTACTGATTGAATTAAGTTGATCTAGATCGATTAAAATAATATCATATTAAAAAAATTGTTATCATTTTGTTACGAGAATAACTCTAAATTGTTTCTTTAAAAAAAAAAACTCAACCTGGACTATAAAAACGAGTCGACTTATTGGTTAATTTGCTTAGCTATACTAGGTTTAATAATTTTAATTTAACAACAAAAAATCAAAAAATGATGGACCGACAGCTATGTAATATGCATTTATATACTACATGGTTACATGAAAGAGAGAGAAAAGAGAGAGAGAGATCTTTTCTCATAAAAATAAAAATAGTATAAGGAGTCGCTGGTCTGTTTGTTTTTGCGTTTCAAAAATATTTTTAAAAAAATTTAAAAAGTTTTTATTTTTTTGTTTCAAATTAATATATTTTTTGTGTTTTTAGATCATTTTGATGCGTTGATATCAAAAATAATTTTTAAAAAATAAAAAAAATATTATTTTAATATATTTTTAGATAAAAAAACACTTTAAAAACCAACCACAACCATACTTCCAAACAGGATTTTAACTCTGATTTTATTCATTATTTTTTTAGGGCAACAGTCTAATAACTTTAAATAATTAAGGAACAAATTTAAATATTTTTAACTACCTTCTCTTTAATATGCAGACACGTGGTCAACTTTTCAAAAGTTGCAAGGCACAAATGAACTATTGAATGCGATGGCAGAAACGTAGTTTTGTGAAAGTTCGTTGCCAATTAGTAAAACTCTAGCTAAGATATAGGTACGCGTCAGCTTAAAATAATTTTGACAATTTTTTTATTGTTTTTTTCGTCGGGTTCGTACTTGCCATCACTTTTTTTTTTCCAGCTTACCCTTTAGATTGCAATTTTATTTTATAGTTTCTTTTTATTTATTTATTTTTTACAGGTTCTTATTTAGTAGTAGTAAACTTTTTTTAAAAAAAGATATGTAACAAGATTTGTTTTAACCAAGGCTGAATACATGAATGTAAGACACCATTAAAATAAATGCAAAGATATTTTTAAGAAAATTTAAAATTTTTTGACTTTAAATTATTATTATTTTAAATCTTTTTGATATATTGATGTTAAAAATAAATTTTAAAAAATAAAAAAATATATATTATTTTAATATATTTTCAAACAAAAAATTATTTTAAAAATCAATGATTACTATAATACGTAGCATGCTCTAAATACATGGCAATTAACATTTTTTTTGTTCTTCTTCCATGTTGCAAAAAGACAATGGATGGCATAATTAGTTAAATACATATCATATCCAAAATTAGTTTCCTAAAAAATGAAAAAAAATTGATTATCTCAAAAATCCAAAAATACAAATATTGTCTTGTTGTCTTGTGCAACCTGGAATATACCCAGCGACTCGACAGCAGTTAATAGGAAAAATGGATCTTAACCTGTTTGAAATTATGGTTACGGCCGCTTTTCAAAATGTTTTTTATTTGGAAAAGTATCAAGATGATATGTTTTTATTTTTTAAAAATTATATTTAATATCTAAGTATCAAAATGATCTGAAAAAATAAAAAAATAATAATTTGAAAAAAAAAAATAACTTTTTTAAAAATGTTTTTAAATCGTAAAAATCATTGTCTAGGCTTTTTTTATTTTTTCCACGAGAATCACATTATTGCCATAAGATTCTTAGCACATATGATCTTTTGAAAAACAGGCCCGCGTCAGTTTGACAAGGAGAAGGTGATGGGGTGAAGGTAAAAGACAAGGTAGAGGGAGGATTGACCTCGAAACCCAATTGTCTTGGTTCTAACAGAGCTGGATTCGTAGTTGAATTGCTTCGAATATAGATCCAATCAAATCTTTTTGTTGATTAAAACTTGGTCAACCCAATCATGACCAAATCATTAACTCTGTGGGAAAACAATTCGACTTTTTTCACTTTTTACTTTTGCACTAATTTTTGGAACATGTGATTAACAAGACAGTAAATCATCCATCTAAATTAATGTACTGACACTCTCGAAACATTAATTATTGACATATTATTTTGTTTTTTTTTAAAAAAATATTTTTTAACAACTTGTTCTTATTTTATTTTATCACTATTTAATATTAGATTATTTTACGATTTATGTTTTGTGATTTTTTTTGTTTTCTATATTGGGATTTATACAAGTTTCTTCTCGATTTCAACATTTAGTGGGCTACATGATATTTTTTCGGTTTGATTTCTATAAATTTATTCCGATTTTATAATTCATATCACAAGTTTAACAAGTTAACCACAATTGATTTAAATTTTTTTCGATCGCTTTTTCTAAATGATTTTTTTTTCAATTTTATCTTTCAATATTAAGTTGGTTATGTGATTTTCTCGATTTATTTTTCATGATGTTATTTCAATCTGATGACTCGAATTATAGGTTTGTCAAGTTGACCTGAGTTAACTCTAATTATTTTTTGAGATCCTTTTTAAATTGGGTTTAATGTTTTTTTTTATTTTCTTTACATGAGGTTGTCCTGATTTCATTATCCAGATTGTGCATTTGACATGTCCTGATTTAATTCTATTTATTTTTTGGATTTTTTTAATTAAATTTTTTTCTCAATTTTACCTTCCAACAACTCAATATTTTTATATTTAGTTTAATCATTCAATATTAGGTTGTTCGAGGATTGAACTTTGTATTTTTTTTTTCAATATGCTTTATGTGGAGTTATCATAATTTTACATATATATTTTTTTTAATTTTAACCTTCAACATTTGATTTGTTGGAAATAGAGTTTTATTTTTTATTTATTTTTATAAAATTATTTCGGCCTCATGATCTATATCGCAGGTTTAAAAGGCTAGCTTGAGTTAACTCGAGTTGTTTTTTGTCATTTTTAATTGATTTTTTTATTTTATCATTCAACGTTGGATTGAACTAAACTTCATAATACTTTTCAATTTACTTTACAAGGCGTTATCCTGATTTCACAATCCAAATTGCAGATTTA
>Ga0325411_1007938_pt1 | contig 11539 bp, 7 predicted proteins | sample PopdelMetagenome_13_FD_206181 | JGI IMG/M metagenome (GOLD analysis project Ga0325411, IMG submission 206181) | Populus deltoides microbial communities from Bellville, Georgia, United States - Xylem-PdIQD-R4 | ecosystem: Host-associated > Plants > Phyllosphere > Stem > Wood/Secondary xylem...
ATATCTGTAAGTAACGAATATAACTAAACAATCTCTTTGATAGTAAATGTCATAGCACGATATTCTGTTTCGGTTGAATATTGAGAAACAATAGATTGTTTCTTGTTCTTTCAAGAAATAAGAGAATCATCTCAAAAGATACAGAAACCAATAATAGATTTACGATATGTGGGATCATTGTCATGATCAACATTGGAGGATGCACGAAGCTCTACAAAAGAGGTGGATAGAAGTAAAAAAACTCTGAAAGACTATACCTCGAACATATTGCAAAATACGAAGAACATCTGCCTAATGAACAGTAGTAGGAGAAGCAACAAACATGAACAACATATGCAATATTTGGAGAAGTGATAGTGAGATATATCAAGCTATCAATAATAGTATGGTATAAAGTAGGATCTGACAAATATAAACCTTCGGAAAAAAAATAATTTTTGTTAAACTTAATAAGAGTATCTACAATCTTATTATCAATAAGTATAGCCCACTTAAGAGTATCTGCAATTTATTTCGACTGAGAAAGAAAATAATTTTTGGGTGAATAGGCTACCTCAATACCCAAGAAATACCATAGAGAACTTAAATCTTTCATTTGAAATTATTTAGCTAACTTTGTCTTCAAAATTAAAATACCATCAATGTTATCACCAATAATAATCATGTCATTACATATAAAGACATAATGATACAACCTGTATTAGTGCACTTAACAAAAAGAGCAGAATCATGACTACCAAAAATAAATCAAAGAGAAGAGATCACAATATAAAATTTCTTAAACTAAGCTCGAAGTGCTTGTTTGAGATTATATATTGTTTTCTTAAGCTTGTAAATATACCCATAGTCATGTGAAACACTAGGAGGAGGCGTCATATAAACTTTTTCTTGAAGATCTCCATTTAAGAAGGCATTTTTAACATCAAGTTGAGAGATATGCCACTAACAAACCGAAACTACTACAATAAGAGTACGAATAATGATAATTTTTTTTGCAACAAGAGCAAATGTCTCCTTATAATCCATACCATGCTATTAAAAGTATCCTTTTTGCTACTAACCTAGTTTTGTATCGCTCAATAGATCTATCAGAATTAGTCTCGATCTTATACATCTAATGACAACCAACAACACTCTTATCATGAGGTAGAGGAACTGAATTCCAAGTGTTTATTTTATGCAAAGCAAAAAGTTCCTCATCCATAGTTTGTGTCAAAGAAGATCAAGAATTGCCTTTTTATAGGAAGAAGGCTTAGAGAGACAATGAATAGAAGCTAATAAGAAAGTAAAAGATGAAGAATAACAAGAATAAGAAAAATCTAGTAACTTTATGGACTTATGAATGCATATAGATTGACATGAAGGTGGATCCACAATCTTAGATGGAGTTTGAGGGACTATAGAAGAAAAGGGAGCTTCAGGTGTACTGGAGAATAAAGTGTCAATACCTGCATAATGATTAGTATGAACTGGTCGAACATGAGAAGAGGTATGTGAAGTACTAGGAACCTGAGATGAGAAACTATCAGAATCCTTGGAAAAAAGGATCTATACGAATAAGATCATATCTAGTCAAGCTATTAGTAGTGGATGAAATGGAAAAGAAAGGTATATGCTTGAGAAAGACAACATGATGAGACACATAAAGTTTCTGAGTTATTTGATCAAAATAATAATACCCCTTTTTACCTTCACTATAACCAAGAAAAACACAAATAGTAGATCAAGAGGATAACTTACTATGTTCTACATGAGAAAGAAGAATAAAACAAGTACAACCAAAAACTCTAAAGAAAAAATAATCAGGGGCATACCTATACAACTTTCAAAGGGAGAAAAACCTAAAATATGAGAAGATGGAATTGTATTAATCAAACCTACAACAGTATGAGCAACTTCTCCCCAAAACACACTAGGAATAGAAGCAGACAATAAGAGAGAACGAGCAGTTTTAACAATATACCTATGTTTTCTTTCAGCAACGTCATTTTGTTCAGAAGTATCTGTACACGAAGTTTAATGAATGGGTCTATCTAAGATAAGCAACTTATAAAATATATTAGAGGTGTGTTCCCCTTCCAAATCACACTAAAACATTTGATAACAACAGAATGTTGAGTTTTGATAAAAGCTTAAAATGTTGTATATATCTCAAAGAATTCAGAATGATATTTCATTAAATAAACCCAACAATAGCGAGTATCATCATCAATAAAAAAAAACATAATATTGAGACCCTTCTTTTATGGCAACAAGAGAAGGTCTCCTTACATCAGAATGAATCAAATCAAATGGAGAAGAAGAAATAAAAATATTTTGATTAAAAGGTAAAGCAGAAAATTTTGCTAGTTTACATCCACTACAATTAGAAAATATCAAACGTTTACAAATTTTATAAAGCTTATATAGATGCTAAAAATCTCAAATGAGAAGACAAAACATGACCTAGACAAGAATGTCATAAATAAAAACTAGAAAAAAAAAGGACTCAAACGAAAAGAACACAAATTAACACTACTAGCAACAACAACAATAATAACTGGCACTTTTAACTCATACCAAATATATAGTCCTTTCTTTCTATGACCAGTCTCAATCAACTTATAAGATTGCAGAACCTATATATAATAAAAAAAAAGGGAAAAGATGACTAAACAATCACTATAATCACATAACTGACTAACATAAACAAGATTCAATGTAAGTTTCAGAATAAGATAAACATTAAAAAAAGACAAGTGAGGTATGACAACAAAACCAATACTTGTTAAGGGTATGAGAGTGTCATACTTCGCCAACCATGTATCTATACAATGCTCAACAAAATTGTTAATCCAAGTAACAATCTTTGTATTATTTGTTTCCCTGAAATCTATCAAAGCAGCATAACCCTCATCAATATTCTTAGGTATCATAAAAGTTCAACTAACATATCCTCACATCATTTTACCCTTAAAAAAAATTTAATCACATAACTCCAATACGAATAATTCTTTCTATCCATCCTCACACTCACAGACTGAATCGAATCATCGTTTTTAGTAGCCGTAATCAATAAACAAATAGAACCATAACGCAAAAGAAAGGAAAATGAAATGCAAGATTGCAAAACTGAACAAATATCTTCTCGAAGTTAGATCTGTAAAAACCGTGTTTGAGATTAAGCCTTGTTCCATGAAATCATGCTCTGATACGATGCTAAATAATCTAAGAACATAAAGAGAAATGAAAAAATAAAAGAGGATGAGGTTAGGGTTTATTTGATACTGCATGATGTGATCACAATAATCTAAAGGAATAGATTTAACCTAAATAAAATAAAAAGATTATATAAAGACTAAACTAAAAAGAAAATAAAAATATTATTCTACCCTTAATAAATAAAACAAAATAATCCTATATTTCTTAGCAGATAGATTGACTCGAATCAATAAAGCTACATCTTTTCAAAAAAAATTAAAAAATTAAATAACATCATTTTTTTTTAAATCAAATTATGTTTTGATCAGATCGACTTCCTTTTTTTTAACCTGACTTGAGCTAAGTTCTGGATTGATTAACCGGGTCCAACTAAATTTAATAAAATTATATTGCACAACTAACCAACTAGTACATTGTATAGAAAATATCTTATATTTATTCTTTATAATGAAATGTTTTGGAAAGTTTTGCAAGCATTCGATTGATCACATAAAGGTGCTTATAATTGTGCTGGAGGATTAATTCATAAAATTCTAAAAACCTAGATCTACTAAATCTCATAAATAACTTCCATCTTAATTATACTATCTAAAATTCTCATTTATGCTTAAAATATGAGATTATTAAATGACATTGGATCAAACAAAAAACATGAGAAGTCTATATTATTAGTTAATTATAAGGTTATGCTTGGTCATAGTGTGATCGTAAATGAAACATTTATTTTAATGGATTATAAAAAGAGCATGGAAAGGGATATTTAAGGTTCTTTATTTTTTTGAATAAAGATATTCCATTATGCCTCTCGCTTAATCAAATTCTCTAAAACAATATATTTGTTTTTTACCTTTAAAGTATGCTTTATGTGTCGTAAAATAAATGTCTTAAAATTAGTAAATATGAGAAAATTAATAAATGTTTTAAAAAAGCTTTAAGTTCAAGGAACAAAGATGTTTATTCTTGAGTTTTAAGTGAGTTAATGCTCTGAAATCTATAAAAGTTTATCTTATAGGATAAAAAGTTATGAACCCTTACCTGGATGCTTCAGAGGTATTTATATCCCCTGAATCTTGTCATTTTCAGATAAGGGAAGGACTAGAAAGTCCTCTGCTTTCGGTAGCATTAATAAAAGACAAATATTCCTTACATATATTAATGAGACAATAAGTATATAAGGTCTCTTAAGAGATCTCGTATACACCTATGAGTATAAAGAAATCATTACATCAATATGAATTATTATTCTAGATAGAAAGGTAAGACGATATATCATACCTTCAATACTTTTATGTTAGAGGATCGTCTAGGATCAAACACATGGCCTTAAAACTTGGTAATTGTTGAATTCAAATACTTTAGGTTTGATATATTTTCCAGATCCACGTGTCATTGGGCTTGACTGACTGTTAAGTTCAAGCATTTAAAATTTGATATGTTTTTCAGACCCACATTACTTTGGGTTTGATTGACTGCCAAGTCCAAGCTCTTTGGGTCTGGTATGGTTGTCAGACCCATGCTGCCTTGGGCTTACTAACTATCAAGTCCAAGTTTTTTAGGTCTGCTATTTTTGTCAGACTCATGTTATTTTGAGTTTGACCGACTATCAAGTCCAAGTTATTTAGGTCATGCTAGACCCACGCTTAAGCTCTTTGTGTCTGACATGCTTATGAAATCTTAGTTACCCACCGTGTTTGTCAAACTCATTTTATATAGTTTTTTTATATATATAAATCTTAATCAAAAAAAATATCATTCATCTACTAAATTTTTTTTAATAACTGATCATGCAGTTAGATCTAAATTTAAATAAATATAACTATTATAAACGTTAATATTGATTAAAAAAAATCATGTTTCCAAATTCTATCATCCAAAAATATATTATTTATTCAAAACTTTTTACACCCGTATCATTTTTCCATTTATTTATATTTTACATGTTCATAGCCCAATTTTTTTATCCCTTAGAGAGGAGGGGGCAGAGAAGAGACAGGGCACAGTGCTCAAGGGAAAGGCGAAGAATAATAATGAGGGGACCCCAACCAAAATTAACGGAGGTGGCGTGATGTCTCAAAGAAGCCGTACATTTGGTGGGTCCCAAATTCACCTCTTAAGTCCTCCCAATAATTTCCCCTTGGTAAACACCATCTCCATGTTAATTAAATTATTAACCCCACTACCTTCCTTTCAGCGTTGTTGCTAATATTATTATTATTATTAATTACTTTACTTTATGGTCAATCTTCTTTCTGGTTTTCAGAGTATCCAACAGCGTGGCAAACTGGCCACGGAGGTGATTGCATGGAAATAAAATGTATGCTCTCTCGTCTATGAACAGCGAAGAAGGGGAGAAATCAATTATGAGGGGACCTTATAACTTAATTGATTATGTTTTAGATTTGTTTTTTTAGTAATTATCAGTTTGAGTTTGAGTTTTATAAATTTTAGGGTGATTGAAAGCTGAAATGATTGTTAACTTAAGAGTCTGTAATATTAGTTAAAGCACGTGTATAAGCTGGTCTGAACACTGACATTAAACTAAAAAAAAAAATTGAAGGTTCTCAAAACTTTTATCACATACAGTAATTTGCACAGCTTTGAAATTATTATCTTGGAATTACTTGCTTATAAAAACCCATATTAAAATTGTTTGGATGATGTAAATGAACCTTTATATTTTTCAATGGGGTCGTGGGAAGCATTTCTCTACCATGTAATAATATTCCATTTTGTTAGAAGCTTCACATATTCAATGAAATAATTGAGCTAATGGTGCGTGGAATGTTATTTTGTCATTTTCGCTTCAGATTAGTAAGGTTGAAAGTGAGGGATTTTGAAACTACTTGCGAGCATTTTGCTTTATAGTATGGACAACAAATCTACAATATATAGTGAGTGCTGAGTTCTTTTGTTCCTCGAGAGGATAAGCGCATCACTGACTTGCTGTTTTCGTTCAAGTTAACAGCGTAATTTTGTTGCCCATGGGCTAGAAATATGATAATTAATTTTGTTAATGTAATAAATTAATTGATTTTTTAATTATAAATTGAGTTTTTTAAATCATGATCTCCTTGAAATAAAATTAAATTAAGGTTGTGTTCAATTGGATGTGAATTAAGTTTTTATTTATGCTGTTTTGGATATACTTTTTTAGTCATGGTGTTATATTTCTTAAAAAAACACTAAAAAGAATGAAAATAAGGGTAAAATTAGAAATATTTTTATTTTTTAATGTTACACGAATCTTAAACTAGTTTACGTATATCAAACTAAATTTTTATACATCAAATAAGACTTACGAAACAAAACTTACACCTTGTAATATGTCTAGTTATCAATATTAACAGATAAAGAAAATTGAACTGAAAGCCACATGAGGTGCACAAGTTTGTTTGGTTGTATGGTTGTTTCTGCGTTTGAAGTAATAATAGCCAAACAATTGTTTGGTAAACACAAAAACATAATTTTTTTTTCTGATGGGACCCATTGCATATTGTGTTTAAAATGCAGGTAAAATCAAAACAGCTCTTGGCTGCTTTTCTTCTCTGCACTGTTCATTAAAGTGAACAATGCGAGTGAACTTTAATTTATTTGCAGTGTTCATGTGAATAATGAGTTTTTTTTATTCGAAAAACCAGTACAGTGAATTGATTTCACTCGCACTATTCACGTGAACGTTAACAATAATTTTTTTTGAAAAACTAGTTTAGAATGGATTAAATTTACTCGCACTATAATCTCAATTTTATTCCTGATAATATTTTACCTAATTTTACTACACGCTCAAAAAATCATGGAAACTGTAGTTATCGTCGGATAAATTTTGTACGTAATGGAATTGTAGATAGTTTAATGGAACAATAAAAAATATTATATATAAAGTATTATTTATTTCATGATGATAGTAGTAGTTAAATCTACAATATTTAAATTTAAAACCATTAATATTAATATATATATTATAATTATTTTATAATCTCAATTTAAAAAACATTCTTAACCAAACATATTAAAATATTTTTTGTGCAATCTTAATTTTAACTACAGTTTTAATTTAACATATATAAATAACAAACCAACTTTAATTAAAAATATTTTTTAAAAAACAATTTTTTTCAATCATAATCACAAAAACAATCTCAATAGCAATCAAATTCCAACTCTTTCGATCCTTCTAATTTAGGAACTTAGTCGTCGACCTTTATGTTAAAAATAGAAATTCCCGAAAGCATGTATGCTTCGGGTGATGTTTCGGCTAGGGTTAGGTTCCAAAAGGAGGCTTAGACGAGTTCTGTAGGATGTTGATTTGTATGCAATGATTAAGGATGACTGTTCCTAATAATGAAGTTTAGTCGAAGCAAATCGGTGATACAAGAAGAGATTGCAATTTACAGTTTAGCAGATGGCTTTACATAAAGCTAATTGATTGCCTGAAGATCACAAAAAAGTTGGCTAGTGGGCTAAGGCCTAAGCAATCTTTTCTAATTTTGGAAAGTTTGACAGTTGACAGTAATCTTTCCCGATTTCAATGGTGATTTGGTATAATTCTCGACAACACTTCGTTTTCTTCTCATAGGGGTCTAGGAGAAGAAATTAGTAGCTACGACAGTATACTCTAGCTATTTAAATAGAATTGCTTTTTTCCTAATATTATCAATATATATATATATATATATATATATATATATATATATATATAGCCCTAGGCACCAAACGACAGGAGGGTGAAAGAAAAATGCTGATATCACTAGCATGAATTTTAAGAAAAATGCTGATATATATATAAAAAAATTTTGGTAACTATTCTGATCAGATTTGGCTGAAATCCTCCTTGAATTTTAAGAAAAATGCTTTTAAGTGACTTTCACAACCATAAGCAGCAACGCCAACATCACTAGCATGCCTAGCTATGCTACGCTCACAGCCAATCACTGCTAGTTGCAGCCATAGCAGCGCCTTGAGCATCCATGCGCGAGGTTTTTGCCTCGCAACACAGCGACAACCATTGTAATCACTGTTGCGGCTGCTCTGGTGATGGTTAGGGTGCTCCGTGCTAGAAGTAGCCCAGGATAAGTAAGAGATGAGGGGGAATTTATGATTCTACCCATGAAGCATTTTTTAGGGTTTTGGAGCCACATAACGAATTTGGCCCTGGCTCTTGAACTTAATTGCTAAGGGTATTTTAAGGCAGAATTATGATTTTACCCCTTCATGTATAAAATATTAATTTTATATTTTAAAATTGAAATTGAAATTAAATTAATTATCCTGATAGTATTACGAATGAATTAAAATGTTTTTTCCAAATTTTAGAATTTTGTAATATCCTGTAGGATCATGATTTAATTAAAATAATTTTTTAGAAAAAATAATAGCTTTTCTAAAATAAAGAGAGTTTTTAAGCCATAAAATTTTATTTATTTGGCCCTAAAATATTTTAGGATGTTAATAAGAGTTTTAATATAATTATTTTTTAATTAAATTTTGAAAATTATTTTTCATAGTAAATTTGTATTAAATAAAAATTATCATGTTTTGATAATTATCAAATTGGACTTGGTTTAATACTCCCAAGTGTTAGAAATATTATTTTATAAAATTACACATATAGTCAATAATTAGAATTGAAGCATGTAATATATTTATTTATACATATTAATTTGTTATTATACATGAAGGTTAATTATGAATACTTAAATACTAATGTGATTTTGTTTTTAATGGTTGAATGAGTATAATATTAGATAGGGTCTGCGTATCCTGTATTTTCTCTATTGTTTTTTTATTGAAAATTTTCTTTTCTAATCTAATTCCCCTCGAATGTAACTCGAGGTTTCTTCTACAATTATGTAAATATTATATAATTTATAAATGTTGGAATTCATATAGGAAAATTGATTTTGTAATCTAAGATAAAGAAAGAAATATCGCGAAGGCTAGAACCGAGGTGCTCATAAAGGACTTATAAAGATTTGTAATAACTACCTGGGTTTTGACTTTTGATCATCTAACTCCTTTTAATGGTTTGAGGGAATTAGTTTAGATGTGTCTATAACCACCCAATTAGAATGGCATGTTAAGAGTGTATGTTTATATATAATTGTTAAGTATGATATATTACTAATGCCATGGAATAAGACTTTATTAAAATAATAAATTTCTCATTAATATATTAAATAAATGTTGAGAACATGATTTGTTTTCTTCTGGCTTTATATGTATAAAACTAGAGTTCTACTCATTAATGACTTGTTGAGCTATTCAAGGTTATCACTAATCGAATATGTCTAATGCTATAAAATTGAGTCTTACTTAATTAATTTACATAATTTGGATAAGTTACTTCTGATAATATAAGATCAGAGGTAGTAGATAGGTGAAACATATATGATATGTTTAGATAAAGAATTGTCATCTAACTAATATAGGAGTCACATAAAGATATAATTGATAAGTTATGTTATCTATCTAATTTAATTTATTTTAATTTGTTGAGTTATTTAAGGTCATATAAATTAAATGGGATCTAAAGCTACTATGAGATCTAAACGAGATTTCTCAAATTAATAGTGAGGGTAGTTAATTTGCAAGAGAATAGTGGGAGATCAAATTATAATTAAAACCTTATCTAAATTTGGTTATAAATATTTATGCATGAAATTCATACTCGTTATTTTTAAATCAATAGGTTGATAAATTACCATGAGTAAAATAAAATATATCCCTACACAACATACTTTATGCTAATAAATTTACTGAACCAAACTTTTTGGACTTGGAACAAAAGGTTATGATTGTTCTCAGGTTTCCTTATCATCTTCACAAATCTAATTAAATAATTAAATCGTGGTACAATGGATATTGCATTTTCAAATATTTTCTAGTTTTAATAATGAAGATTTTAGCAGACTAGTTTTTTTATGATGTCCGAAAATTCAACATATGTAAATAAAAGGTTATTTAGTGTTCGGGATAATAGTTTATTAATATGTTCAAGTATTTGGATTTCTTTTTCTTAATCTAAGGAGTTCTAAACTTGTGATAAAAGCTTGAGTATCTGCAAAAACAATCTTAATCAGGAGGACTTAAAGACTCTCCAATAATAAAAGGATATTGCATTTTTTTTATCGTTTCTCTTTTTCTCTCTCTAATATCAGCCTTTTTTCTCGGTCATGTCTATACCCCGAGTCACATTTTTTGAAAAATAATTTAAAACACACTTACGTGGTAAAATTATATTTTTTTTCTATTTCATCTTCTTTTATTTTTTTATATTTCAAATGAGGTTCTCATTCTTTTTATTTCTATTTGTTTTGTTTGAGATTTTTTTTTTATGATTTCATGCTCCATAGGTTTTATTTTCTATCAAATTTAATCCCTTTTTTTTTATTGCTATCTTTTTGCTTTTGCAAGTTTTTAAAATTAGTATTATTTTCATGATTTCATTCTTTAAAATTAAATTATTTGAGAATTAAGCTTCTTGATTCAACTCGGGCCAGGATTTTATGGTTGGGAGTTTTAGATATTCAACCAAGTTTAGGAGTTGACTTCTATAGGGTTAGTATTGGATTCACGACCAAAGTCATTGATTTCAGAGGTCAACAAGAGTTGATTTTAGTTTTTTTATTTTTGAATTTTTTTTTATTTTAATTTCATCATTCAATATTTGATGTATTAAAAATTGATCTTTGTGTTTTTTTTTCTTTCCTTTTAAATGGTTATTTTTTTCATTTTTTTATGATGTTATCCCAATCTTATGTTCATTGTCACGGGATTTGTGAGTTAAACCAATTTAACTGAGTTTTTTTGTTTTTAATTTTATTTAGTTTCACCTTTAACATTTACTTATCTATACTCTGATGGCCTCATGTAAGGTTTTTTTTTTTTAATTAATTTTTTGTTATTTTATTTATTATTGTTATATTTTTTAAAATTAGTTAAATTAGCAATTGATTGATCTTCTAACTCAAGTCTCAAAAATGTATTTTTATAGTAATATCTTTATGTTAAAAAAAAATTACTAGCCCGCTACGAAATTCGGAACACAAAGCTAGTACCATCTAATTCGACACAAATGAGCTGGTAAAAAAAACCTAATGCATTGAGGTTCCTTTATGTGGAAGTTATACTGGGCACCGATGATTGTGGTAAAATTCCTTTCAAAATCGTTATCAATGAGGGCTTCACAGTCAACGAGAAGATTTGTTTTGAGATCCATTGAGGTTACTTTATGGAAGCATGTCGATCTTTTTAACACGCTCGTGATCTAAAGATATCGTCCCATATAATCATAATTGTCAGATCTGATATATGAATCGACATGGAAAAAGCTTGGTTT
>Ga0325411_1007940_pt1 | contig 11537 bp, 6 predicted proteins | sample PopdelMetagenome_13_FD_206181 | JGI IMG/M metagenome (GOLD analysis project Ga0325411, IMG submission 206181) | Populus deltoides microbial communities from Bellville, Georgia, United States - Xylem-PdIQD-R4 | ecosystem: Host-associated > Plants > Phyllosphere > Stem > Wood/Secondary xylem...
GACATAGGCTTTATTTGCATTGATACGAGTATTCGTAAAAAATAATAATAATAACAACTATTAGATTAGTTTCTTATGACATCTGCTATTCTGGATTATTATTTGATGATATGTGTATTCTTTTTTTATTTAATTAGAATAATATTTTTTTCCTTTTTTATTTGTCTTTTTTTTCCTAAATAAAGGCTTCATCAAGTAAGAATGGCAGGATTCCTGAATTATTTGATGATACGTGTATACGATTTTAACAAATGAGTTTTTAAAATATAATATTTTTGAATTGTGTAACAACTCTTAGATAGTGTAATTAAATGTGCGTGTACACGCTTTTATGAGTCAATTATAACTCAGTCCCTGTAGTTGAGCAAAATTAGTCAATTAGTCTTTATGATTTTATAAATTATACATTTATTTCGATGAAAAGAAAAATCTAAATATTTGTATATTATAAAACTAAATCAATGAATTACTATAACTAAGAATTTTATATGAACTAATAAATTACCATGGTTGTGTGTGGCTTTTTACATATAAAATCAAGTTGAAATAGAAAAGGATACAGCAAGAATTATCATAAAATATAAATCATTCAATAAAATACTTCAATGGATTTGATATTTTATTCTCAATAAAACATGTCTAATTAAAAGACTTCATGACTTGTCAATATTTTAAAATTTGACATAAAGTCAAGATTTTTATAAGTTCAAATCCAAATATAAAAATCAATGGGGTGATTTTGAATCATAAACCAAAAACATACCCAATATCAACCTAGACCACAACAACCCCAAGTTAATCAATCAAATAGCAGAATGTAAATTGAGGATATGAAGGACATAATGAAATTACTTGGTTCAAATACCTTGTCAATTCAACAAATATGAAGTGATTTCAGCATAAAATAAGGTTAAGTATCCAAAACTTGGAGAAACAAATAGGACAACAAATTCAAGTTGTTAGTAAGTTGGAATCACAAGTTTTTGTAAAATTGCCTTTACAAGCTATGCTTAGTAGAGAGAATAAATATGTTATCACATTGGAGGGTGGAAAATCATTGGGTGGACTTGAAAAGTATATTAACAAATTGAAGGATCAAATAAAAGTTGAGGTCAAAACATCCCCATTTATGATCGAACCTTCTAGAACTTCTCAAAACATGACCAAACCATTCTTCATGCCACCTAAGGTAAATTCTCAACCTTCAATCCCTTTAAGCTAACTTTACCTTTTTAGGTTACGCAAGAAAGAAGAACAAAAGAAGGAGATTTTAGAGATGTTTAGAAATGTTAAAATCAATATTCCACTCTTTGATGCAATTAAGCATATCCTTTACCATGCAAAATTTCTTAAGAAGTTGTGCATAACAAAAAGGAATGAGAAACTCAAAGGTAATGAAATAGTAAGTATATTGAGAAAATGTATTTACTATTATTCAAAAGAAACTCTCACTCCAAGAAAAATATAAAGGTTCATTTTGTATTCCTAGTTATATTAGTGATACAAGTTTTAAAAAGGTTATGTGTCACTTAAGAGCTTCGATTAGTGTAATGTTGGAATCTATTTATGAAAATCTTAACCTTGGTCTTTTAATTGAAACTGGTATTATTATTCAATTTGTTGATCATTCATTTGTTTATTATATTGCCATGTTTGATGACGTGTTAGTGCAAATTAAAGGTCTAGTTTTTTCCGTTAAAGATGATAACTCAACTAAATCATCACTTATTCTTTTAGGAAGATCATTTCTTATAATAGCTAAAACTAAGATTGATGTGTACGTAAGAACATTAACTATGGAACTTGATGGTGAAATAGTTGAATTCAATATTTTTAGTGTCATACGATTTCCTGGTAATATATATTATGTTATTTGTATGTAGCAAAAGTGGTGATAAGCCAAAGTTTGGATTTGACTTGTACAAAAATAGGGTTAGTTATCAATGATGATTTGGTTTATTCGGTCACGATATTGCAAGCTTTATAAGCTACGTCATACATATATAATTTCATTATTTCTTTTATCTCTTGCAAGAGGCTTTTACCTTTTGTTTTACAAGCACACGAGCTTGAATTAGAACCTCTACTCAATTACTTAAAGTATATCTTTTTAAGTAAAAATATGATGTTATATATGATCATTACAAAGAACTTGATAGACATGTAAGAAGAGAGACTTGTGTGTATCTCCATGACCATAAACCGTAATTAGATGAAACTTGGATGACTTTAAAAAAATTAGCTCTTTTACTTGTATACATCAAATGCTTTAATTAGAAAACTCAAAGTCAATAAAAGAGATGCAAAGGTGTTTGAATCCGTTTATGATAGAAGTAATGAAATCTAAAATTTTAAAGCTTTTGGATGTTGGAGTAATCTATCCTATTTCGGATAGCAAATGGGTAGATCTAATTTATATAGTTCCTAAAAAATTAAGGATTATTATTGTATAAAATAAAGATGTTGAACTTGTCCTCACACGCATTAAAAATGGGTGGAGAATGTGTGTTAATTATCGCAAATTGAACTTGAACGCATATGAAGTTCATTTTCCTTTACCTTTTTGGGGACTAAATGTTTGAGAGATTGATGGGTAAGTCTTATTATTGCTTTCTTGATGGATATTGTGGTTATAATCACATTGTTATTGCACCTGAAGAAGAAAGACTACTTTTACTTACCCTTTTGGTACTTTCACGTATAGGAGAATGCCTTTTAGTTTATGTAATGCACTAGGTACTTTTCAAAGATGAATGATGATTATATTTTAAGATTATATAGAAAGAATCATGAAGATTTTTATGGATGATTTTATTATTTATGATAATTATTTTGATACATGTCTTGAAAACTTAACTCTTATTTTTAAAAGATTTATGAAAACTAAAAATGTCATTTTATGGTTGAACAAGGAATAGTTTTAGGGCGTGTAGTTTCTATTAAAGGTCTGGAAGTTGATAAAGCTAAAATAGATATTATCTTTTACTTGTCTTATCTCATAAGTGAGCGAGAAGTTCGTTCTTTTTTTGGACATATAGGTTTCTATCAAAGATTTATCAAGAACTATTAAAAATAACATTGTTCCTATGCAAATTATTGGTGAAGGATACAAAGTTTATGTTTGACAATACTTGTAAGTATGTGTTTAATGAACTTAAAAAGAAACTAACTTCAACACGTGCAACCACCAAATTAAAACCTTTATTTTAAGGCTATATGTTATGCAAGTTACTTTGTAGTTAGAGTTATGTCAGGTCAAAGAGTTGGCTGGAATTTACATGTTATTTCTTATGCATCACTCACATTTGACTAGGCTTAATGCAACTATCATACAATGAAAAAATTTGTTTGATATAGTTTTTGCACTTAAAAAGTTTAGATCATACTTGCTTGGAACTAAGGTGATTGTGTTTTCTGATCATGCAACTCTTAAACACCTTTTATATCAAAAAAGTCAAAGCCTAGATTAATAAGTTGAAACTTGCTTTTGCAAGAATTTAATCTTGAAATAAACAGCAAGAAATTAGTTGAGAACCATATTGTTGATCATTTAAGTAGGTTGTCATGCAAGAATGATGATAATCTTGTAAGAATTTCATCCTAAATTGTTTTATATTTGGGGTATTGATTTCATAGGTCCTTAAACTAGGTGAGTTTGAAGAAGGTATAAACTGAATAAATGGGTTTACTCGTAATATTTAAAGCTTAATTGATTTAGGGATTGACTTTGAAAATATCTTGTTAGCTTAGTAGATGATTTTAACTTTTATGAGTTTTTGAGACTCTAACATGAATATTTGGTGTGATATTCATTCAAAGGTCATGCATTTTTAAAACTTCTTTAATATCTTGTAGAGATTACATTTATATTACATATATGCATGAACATGATAAGGGCAAGTAAGAATTTAACCATTTGAACCTAAAAGGCCAATGTAGAGCATGTTATCCATTAATGAGCCATTTTGAGCTTATTTATCTTTTATTTGCTTTACCTATGTTTTATGAGCCTTGACTTTTTCATTTTTTTTCTCTGGCTAAGGACTAGTAGAACATATATGTGATGTTTATATCGGTTTATAATTGGAAATTTTGAGAAACTATGATTATTCGGTTATGTGTTTAAGATTGGTTGTTGATACAGTTCAGTACACGGTTCAGCCTGAGGTTTTTCATGATGGGTTTTACCTAATAATGTATTCAGTCAGATTGAGGTATTTATGGATGACAGGTTCGGCCTAATTCTTTTGGTGGGTAATTCAGTCAGATCATGATAGGTTATGTATAAGATGTTTTTGGGTATCAAAGAAAGTTTATTTCGAGTGTATTTTGGGTCTAATTTAGTCCCTATTAATGAACATAGGTTTGGTCCACATAGGGTCCAAAATTGGCTTGGGTTAATTAAAATGTTGGAATCAAATCAGATTTATTTGGGGTTGATTTTCTAATTCTACAAAGATTTAAATCAGCAAAATATTCTCCTAAAATTCAAGAAAACTCCATTCATTACTTTTCCTATTATTTATTAGAATAATTATCAACAAACGAGGAAGTTTCCTAGTCAACAAAAGATGCTTGGGGGGCTTGTCAAATCTAATTTCCTAAGCTAGGAATGATTAATTAATGATTTTCCTAGTCTAGAAAAGAAACTAAATTGACAGGTAAAAAAAACAGAGATTTTCTTCATTAATTGTCTATGTAAAACAAGGAAACCAAGCACAATAAGGTAAGAAGACTTCAGAATTAATTCTACATTCAGTTCAGATTTTCTAGTATATCTAAGACTTTTTAAGGATGACAAATTTGATTCTAGCATATGTAGGATATTAATTTTGGATTTTTATTATTTTTATTATTTTCTTCTTAGTTTGTGGTTTATTATTACATATTTGGTTCAATTTTACAAGTGGGCTCAAATCAGCCTATAAATAGGGATCCATTAAGGTTATTTGAAGCATTATATAAGTTTTTTGAATGTTGAAAAGTAGGTGGCCATGGATTTATAAAATAAACTTGTGTTTTGCGTGATGCAACACGTTATTTTTGCTGGGACAAAGATCGAAGCTGACTTATCAAGGTATAACCGACTTTGTGGCGTCATTCAATTCAATTCCGATAGTGCTGGTGCCTTGGCATAGGTTTTCATTGTGTCACACTTCTCAAACCTAATTTTCAGCTTTCTTGGGGAAGTATCATCTTTGTTGAGGGTTGCTTGACCACATGATCAAGAAGTTTGCATCAGTTGGTATCAGAGCTAGGCTCTGAAATCAAGTTATATCCTTTTTGTTTTCGTTATCTATTTGTTTCACATCAGTTTCTCTTCATCTGTCTTTGTTTTGTTTTATGTCAGTGTTTGTTTTCTTTCTTGTGTTTATTCTTGTTATTTTGTGTTTGTTGTGTTCTAATTAGAGTAAAAACAAGAGGAAGCAATTAGAAAATATTATTTGGGTTAAAACAAGTCTGTAACACATCTGTTTTGCGACAGTATATCAAAACTTATTGTAATTAAATCAAAAATATTCTGATTATTTAGTGTGAAATCGCACTAAATATCAAGTTTCAAGTCATTTGAACATCGTTGGGCTTAGGTTCTAAATTCGAGTTTTAAAAAGGTTGTTTCATGTCCATATATCAATTCAACTCGGAATCAGCTTAAAATTTATATTATGTTTACTGGGGGTCCTCGTTGCAAAAGTTTCTAAATTTGAGGTCATTTGGATATATTTTTCTTTAGGTTCTAGAATTAGGTTTTGTGTTGCCATAACGAGTCTATTTTGAGTTAGCTTTCAAACTTTGTTTTGTTTATGTTGATTTCATTCCTACTAGTATATTATCATTATATTTGGGATATTTGGTTATTGTTTTAGTCATTTTCATTACTTTCACATGTGTTTGTTTTCGATTAGTTCTAGTCCAAACAAAAGTTAGATTTGCAAGTTCAAGTCTAAATCAGTGTTCTTTATGTAGTAAACTCTATTTTTTTTGTGCCTTCTTCTTCTTCTTCTTTTTTTCCTATTTGTGTCATATATTTAGTAAGGGAGAGGGAACGAAGGAGGATTCTAACTCAAGGATGCAAAAAACTAAGCCATGGTTTTGGGTTTTAGAACGAGAAATTGATAAGTGTAGAAGATTATTCTATGAATTTCAAGCTTCATGGGAAAAAGAGGTACAACGCCAAAAGAATGAAAGATGAAGGAGAACTATTGTGGTTATCATTCAAAAGTATGCACGCAAGTGGTTAGTACAACGTGCTTATTTAAATTTTATCAGTCACTATTTTCATATAGTGTTGTTGGAGAAAGGTGTTACCAAGAAGGGAATCTAAAGGCTTAAACGAGAGGCTAATAAAGTCGCTATTAATCCTATTCAAGATTCGAGGGTGAATCTTCTTGAAGAGGGAAAGGATGATACGATTCAAGTTCAACCTTGGATTTCTTATAGTAAGCATTTGATTATGTGTTTGAGATTGGTTGTTGATACAATTCAGTATATGGTTTAGCCTTGGGTTTTTCATAATGGGGTTTTACCTAGGGATGTATTCGGTCATATTGAGGTTTTTATGGATGATGGGTTCGACCCAATTCTTTTGGTAGGTAATTTAGCCAGATCAGGATAAGCTATGCATGTGATGTTTTTGGGCAGCAAAAAAAGTTTATTTGAATTGTATTTTGGGTCTGATTTGGTCCCTATTAATGAATATGGATTTAGGCCACATGAGGTCTAAAGTTGACTTGGGTTAATTAAAATATTGGGATCAATGTTTGAGGTTGATTTTCTAATTTTACGAGGACTTAAATCAGTAAAATATTCTCCTAAAATTCAAAGAAATTTCGTTCATTACTCTCCCTATTATTTAGGAGAATATTATTAACAAAGGAGGAAGTTTCCTTATCAACAAAAGATGCCAAAGGGCTTGCCAGATATAATTTCCTAAGCTAGGAAGGATTAATTAATGATTTTCCTAATCTAGAAAAGAAACTAAATTGGCATGTATAAAAGAGGGAGGTTTTCTACATTAATTATCCATGTAAAACAAGGAAACCAAACACAACAAGGCAAGAAGATTTCAGAATTAATTTCACATTTAGATCAGATTTCTTAGTTTAAATGGGACTTCTAAAGGGTGGCAAATCTAATTCTAACATATCTAGGATATTAATTTTGGATTTTTATTATTTTCTTCTTAATCTCTGGTTTTGATTACTTATTTGGGTCAATTTTGCAAGTGGACTCAAATCAGCCCATATATAGGGATCCATTAGGGTTATTTGAAGCATTATATAAGTGTTTTGTATTTTGAAAAGAAAGTGGCCATGGATTATGAAATAAACTTATGTTTTACATGATGCAACACATTATCTTTGCTGGGACAGATCAAATCTGACTTATCAAGGTATAACTAACCATGTGGCGTCATTCGATTCAATTCCAATAATTTTGGTGCCTTAGGACAAGTTTCCATTATGTCACACTTCTCAAACCTGATTTTCGACTTTCTTAGAGAAATATCATCTTTGTTGGGGGTTGCTTGACCACGTGATCAAGAGGTTCGCATCAGTAGTCATTAATGATATGAAAAGGGTCACACATGACCAGGAAGACTCTTGTATAAAGTTAAAATCAATGCACAATTCAAGAAATCAAAATTAGTATAAGAAAACTTTAAAGTAATCTAATTAAGAATTAGTTATTAACTAGAAAAACTTCTCCACCTCCTCAATCCCCTATAATCGACCCTGACCTTTATAAAAAAAAACAGATCACTTGCATAGAAAATGAGAACATAAGAGGATTTTAATGTTGTTAATTTTTATTTTTTTTTGAAGTTACGACACATGAATTATATGCAAGCTTAATTTTTAATTTTAAAAGGCTAATGCTCCTGGTTATTAGATTACCATAAGGATTCATGTTTAAAATTATTTTATATCTGATTGTGATACATATTTATCTTATATTTTTCTATGATTAAACTTGATGATTGATGATCAAAATTCTATATGATGCACAATATGTATTTTTTATTTTAAATCTATTGCTGGTTGATTATTTTATGTCAGATGCATGACTAATTAACTACTAAAGTAGTAAGAGTATATAATTTTTGAACTCATGTTTGATTATTTGTTATTTTAGAAACATAATTCTTTATTAAATTAACTCTATGTATGTGTTTAATTATCATAAATTAATTGCACATATCTTAATCTTAATGATATCACATAATTAAATATTTTATGCATAATGAAAGTTATTACATGATTAGGTTTAATTGATATATGGGTGCTAGGTTAACTAAAAAGTAAAGATAAGTAGAAAAACTTGTTTTCCATGGTTGATTTCTTCATGATCATAAATTATATTAAAAACATGTTTTAGTTGACTTATTCATGATTATAAATTAAATGATTAATGTTTAATTATTCTTAAAGAACACCTTCTTACAATTGAAGTTAAAATTTTATCTTTATATGTTTTACATTATGTCGATTATGCTGTTTACTTTTCAAAATTGATTTCTTTTGTTTTCTTAGTTTTCTAAGTTGTTTTTAGTTAGTTTAATTTGTAAACAAAACCCTATTTTTAATTACTTATTGTTAAATTATAAATTAGTTAATTCAATCAAACTAGTATGTTCAGTAGTTTTGTTATGTTTGATAATAACTAGCTTAGATTAGTTTAATTCTTTTAGTGAATTCAAACCATATAAATTTAATTTAAAGTTAAATAACATATTTTGATTAGGTAATTAAGTTTAAACACTTGAATTCTTTAGGACAACACCTTTACTAACTATAATACAAATCATTAATTTTAAAAGTGAAAGTTTGCACAACTTCAACACTCAGTTAGCCCTCCAATACTTAAGTGATGCGAACCTCTTGATCACGTAATTAAGCAACCCCCAACAAAGTAGATAACAACCTGGAAAACTAAAAATCAAGTTTGATAGAACTTTAACTCAGAGATAACCATGTACCTAAAAACCAAAGGTATTGGAAAAAGACTTTGACATAAAGATAACATTGTATCTAAAAACACTAAGTATGTAAATGATCCACGAAGCCAGTTAATCTTTTATAAGTCAATGTACAATCTTTATCCTTGCAAAGAAAGTTTGTTTTGCCACAAACAAACAAAAGAAAGACACACGTTTATTCTCCAACTTACTACTTAAATTTACAGCTAAAAAAACATAATATAGTCTTCTCTAACTAATCTTAATGGATCCTTTTTGGTTTGCAAGCTAATGAGTTTAAACTAGTAATCAACTAACATAAATTTAATAATGAAATAAATTCCTTAAACAATATCTAAGTGGCCAGAACAAACTCAAATTAAAATTAATTATTAAAAATTATATAATAAATAAAATAGGATAATAAAAAAAAGTCTTCATAACAAAATTCCTCCATGTAGCATGAATCTCTAATTTTTGAATAATCTTGTAGATTTTCAATCTTGACTTCAAACACACCGTTCTCTTTTGTCTGGATGAATTGTTGAGCTTACCATATATGGTTGGAAGGTTTGAGATGCTAGTTTCTAGACCAGTTTGAATCACATAACAATTCCACTTATATCTAAATATATGTCCCAAACAGTACACAAAGGTTTAGTTTGGCATATTTGATAAGATTTGTCTAGTAACGTTGACCCTCTAAAATAATATGTTCCCGAACTCCATTTGACCTATAAATTTACCAAATTATAATTCCATGTGTCTAGTATCTTCCTAAAAAAATTTAGCTCATTACAATGTACAATTTGAGAGATATACATGATCTTGTAAAACTAATCAGCGGATATTTTAAAGCCAAATTTCAAACCTAACTTGGTTCGTATCATCCTTCCCTTCTTTAAAAAGACTTGACCTCAAATATATATTATGGAAAACATATTTTAAGGTAAAAAATCTATATCAAGAAAAAGAATAGTATCATCATCAAAACCAAAAACCTTGTTAGCAAAAAAGGTCCCTCTGATATACAAGCTCTCTTTTTTGAACCATTTTCTCCTTTTTCAATTTTAGTTGCTCCTCATATATTTACTTAGGTGTCAAAGATACAAAAGTTATAAGTTTTTCATTCATCTCAAATGAATACCTATTTGTCATTCTATGATGCATAACTCTCATATCATACAACCATGGTCTACCAAGCAACAAGTGACTAGCTTGCATTGGCACAACATTACATAACACCTCATCATAATACTTACTAATAGAAAAAACAATCAAAACTTGTTTATTCACTTTCACTTCACCACCATTATTCAACCATTATAATTTATAAGATATAGGATGTTTGGTAATATGTAAGTTCAACTTTCTCACCAATTTAATAACAGCTACATTAATGCAACTACCAGCATCTATAATTAAGCTACATAACTTATTATGAACATGACATCTCGTATGGAATATATTCTCCTTTTGACCTTTGAATAATCCATCTTGACATACATATTTAGTGTTCTCCTCACCACAAATGTCTTTCCCTCAATCAGATTCCCAGCACAAAAATCATTGATATCCTCCAATGATAGCATCTTTTTCTTTTCTTCCTCCCTATCAGTCTCAACCTCATTATTAGTTTCATAATCATAATGTTTTTTTTTACACTATAAAGCAACATGACCAAAATCCAGACAAAAAAAAGCATTTAATGTCATGATTACGAGAAGTAGGAGTAACATTGTTACCTTTAACAATGACTGAGGTGTCTTTCTTTTCTCTAGGGTATTCGACTTTGTCCTACTCATTCTGCTATGATGGACCACCCTTAGTGTTAGCCTTTTAATTGGGTTTTCAAGGTCTCAAAGGGCTTAATAGTTGGCTTTGCTGATTGGTACCTTTCTGTTTAAGTTGTTTATCCACCTTCACGACCATATGTACCATCTCCTCCAACTCCATATAATGATGTAACTTCACAATACGAGCTATATCATGATTAAGGCCATTCACGAATCTAATTATAGTAGCTTCTTTATCCTCCTCAACTTTAGCTCAAATCATAGCAAGTTTCATCTTTAAAGTACTCATTAACACTCTTTGCACCTTGACTTATACTCTACAACCTTTTATATAACTCTTTATAATAATGGGTAGGCACAAATCTCATCCTTATAAGGGATTTCATCTCATCTCAAGTATCAACTTGCCTGTTATAATTCCTCCTACAGTTTGTCACTAACTAATCCCACCACACAATAACATAGTCAGTAAAAGTAATCATAGCAAACTTGACTTTCTTAGGTTCCAGATAATTATGACACTAAAAAATCCACTCACCTTCTCATATTCTAAATAAACTTCAGGATCATTCTTCCCCTGAAAAGACGGTATTTTCAACTTAATTATACTCAAATCTCCACATAACTTAGCATTATGGTCCTAGTACCTATAATTACCTCTCTGGCCAAAATTATCACCATATCTTTCCCTTACATACTGATAATTTTTTTGTTATCTAAAATTCTCCCCATATCCCACAAACACATCTTCAAAATCAACATCATTCATGTCCACATTATCA
>Ga0325411_1007941_pt1 | contig 11536 bp, 6 predicted proteins | sample PopdelMetagenome_13_FD_206181 | JGI IMG/M metagenome (GOLD analysis project Ga0325411, IMG submission 206181) | Populus deltoides microbial communities from Bellville, Georgia, United States - Xylem-PdIQD-R4 | ecosystem: Host-associated > Plants > Phyllosphere > Stem > Wood/Secondary xylem...
GTTGTTTTATTAATTATAATTTATACAATTAACCTCTCTGTGGTTCGACCCCGGTCTTGCCGGGTTATTTATTACTGTGACACTCCTGCACTTGGGATAAGACATCAACTCTTTGATCGTGTCAAGCATCCAATAGTTGAAACATTACGAGTCGTCTGCAAATCCTCGTCTATAGTGTTTGATATACAGTAAACTTGATTTCTATTAGGTTTATCAGAAGATCCAGCTTTCAACAATATATCTGGATCGAGTTCCGAATGGGTCGAAGGATCATCCATGTATCTCTCCTATAACCAGTGTTATATGTTTCCTAGAAAAACAATAAAAAAAAAAGTGAGCACATGTAAGAAAATAATAACTTAAGAAAAAGATTGTTGAAATCTAACTTATCATGAACTTTTGAGCTTGGCTATCCACGAGTTGTTGCACCCCTTTCTAACGGTCGTCATTTCGCATGTGAATTTTTACAAAAAGATCTATTTTCATGAGAGACTTGCACCTTTAAAAACGGGTCTATTTTCATGGGCAATCTACCCCTTTAAAAACTAGTCTATATTCATAAGTGACCTGCCCTTTCAATCTTGCATTGCGTCCAAAAGCCGTAGTTTGCGAAAGGAAACTATTGTTAGGTAAATATTTTCATATAAAACGATATTTTTTTCATAAAAATTGATGTAATAAAAAAGAACCTGATCATCTGCTTCGCATACGAAATAAATGGAATAGATCCACCAATATGCGTTGTAATTGAATCATGAATCTCCTTGTTTTGGCTCTCCGCATCGGACTACGACTACCATACAAAATGTTCGGACATCACGTGTTGAATATAATCTATCTATATAACCTCTAAGACATATGGTGGTCTGAATCTCTTCAAACCACCACATCTCCCTAGCCTAGAATACCTTTTTCTTTAACATATTTTTTTGCCATTTGTTGCGTCTCATACAAAAAATTATGCAACCTATATAGTACAAATGAATTAACGGTTAGGATAATAAAAAATAAAACTTTAACATTTAGATAAAAAAAAATTAATATTTTGAATTCAATCTTATCTAGTTACGCTGTGATTCCCCCAAACTCTACTAGCAACAACATTGTTAGCCCTATCCTAGTAAAAATTGTCCTTGCATGTAAAATTTGTAAAAGAATTAGTTCAATAAAATTAAAAAACTATACGAATTAACATAATAAAATTTTGTTTTGTAAAGAATTAGTTCAATAAAAATTATACTAACTTTGAACTTTCTGAACCATGCATCAATCATAGGTTTCCTTTCAAGATTTTTGAAAACCTAACTCCACTGAAACAATGACGTTTTCACCGATGATTTTGTCTCTAATGTAATCGTACGAGCAACCTTCATATTTCTAAACATGAAATTCCATTCGTTAATTAAAATTATTTTTTAAAAAAATTATTAACTCCTATTTAAAATGAACCCCCCACTACGAGACGACATCACACTCGACGAGCCTATGTTGAGCCTATGTCTTAGGTGCCTATTTATGGTCGGCACCTAGCGACTCATGATCATCAAAAGAGCTGCTAGAAGAACTAGCAACAATCATGTCTATATAACGCACTACTAACCTTCCCATTAGCATCTACATAAATGAAAGGATTAAAAAAAAATATAACAAGACCTCTTATTTAAGAAAAAATTGGCAACAACTCACCTATACGAGAGACTACCCTAAATTTTATTATTTGCAAATATGTATCAATAATATGCAGCCACAAACGAATTGATTTTATTTACTACAAGTCCTTGTTCCTACCAGTTTCCAAATAAATAAATAAATAAAAGAACCCTAAAAAAATGTGAGGAATCAACTAATGTATTATTGTTGCTAAAAAAATTGGTTAATTTCTCGAATTAAATAGTAAAAGTTTCTTGTTTTTTGTTTTCTCTAAATCTATCCCATTTAATTCACTATTTCCAACACCTTTAGTCTAAAATTCTCATTGGTTCTATTCCTTCTTTACACACCCAAATCCCTAACATTTACATATACTTAATATAAACTAAATAAAATAAAATAAAATATTGCAACATTTTATAATTCCACATTTCAACATATAACATTATTGACTAACTTTTTATAATTCCACATTTCAACATTCATACACAAATCGTACATTTCAAAACACTATTGAAAACATCAAAATCAACCTAATTTGGTATATAAATCAAAATTTTCATAAGCATAAACTCTTAAGTTATTGGTAGACAAGTAATTGTGCATTATTGTCTAAGGCAAAGCTAGCTTTGAGTTTTGCGACCCGTGACCCATCATAAATCAAATTCATATTTTTATGGTGACAAAACAAAAGTATATCCATTCTAGCTTTAATGTTGTCCTTTGTTTTTCCTTTCACATCCATCATCGTATTAAAAATATTTTCAAATATGTTCTTTTCTATATGTATGAAATAAAGATAAGGGCAGAGGAGTTAATAAATAAGCTACTAAAAAAATACTTTGTTATACTCAATTATGGGTCACATTAAAACCAGAAAACTTCTGCTTACCGAATTGAAAATCAAACACAATGTCATTGTACTGCGATACCACGTCATACAGTTCTTCACCTAACAATACCGCAGTATAACATCCCTTTCAATTCCACCAACAAAAAAATAATTTTTATTCTTTTTGTACTTGTTATTGATTGGCAAGAACCATAAGTGACAATAAAAAAAATGCTTTACCAGTATTTGTTAAAGTGAAGGCCTTGTTATTTTCCATACAGTATGGACATGCTAATTTTCCATGCATGCTCCACCTAGAAACCATCCCACATTCAAAAAAATAATTGATAGTCCATATCAAAGCTGCCTTTATCTGAAAATTTTGTTTCCTCAAGACATCATAAATCAAAGTCTCAAATGACCACAACTACTTCAACCCATCAATTAACAATCAAAGAGAAACATCAATATTTCTACACAGACTATTAGGACCAAGTATAATTATAGATAAAAATATGAACTTTAGCCTCATACACATCCTCGATGACAAGTTGTAAACCATGAGTATCACTGGCCAATAAAAATAAGGAGTGGCAAATTACTAGAATGGATTGAATCTGTTTGTACATAACCCAAGATGTATGTTATATGATTCAATTGATAAATGAGGACGCACCATATTAAAATGTTTCCATGCCTAGCCATTGGAAGGGTACACTATGACTTCATCCATCACATCATATGAATGATGTCATATCATGTGTTCAGCAATCTTTGGAGATATGAATAACCTTTGTAATCTATAAGTGATTTGGAAGTATCAAAGTTTTTTCTATGTGACAAAAGTCCCTCTACCAGTTCTAGGTTTATACCGAGCATTCTCACATGTTATGCACTCAGTCAAATCTGCATTAGAAGTAGCACAACATGCAGAAGTTTGGAAACAAGACCATTTTTTAATATCCTAGTCCAAGGAGTTTCATTATGGATTAACAGCATAAAAGTTCTCTTTCAGCCTATTCTCTTATGATAAAATGTTTCTCGCTCATTCGACGATTATATTGTATCTAATTTCACTTAGCCCATGATCTGACCTGATGGTAAACATATGTGCAACGACTGATAATTTATTGTGATTTGTGCACCCATCCCATAATGATTCATTGGATTCTTTCAAAAGATCAAAAAAATTAGGCGCGTCTGTATTTATTTCTTCATCTACAATTGAACATTCATTTGCATAACCCTCATTCATTCTCATCGCATTTATAACCATACTCCTATAAGGATTATTATTATTATCATCTACAATCCCATGCACGTTGCTAGAACTAAAGGTTGATCCAATCATCTTTTCTATCATGGTCTCGTAAGTAACATATGGTTCTCCGTGTGCAAACCAATACAAGTATTTCTCCATGAACCTTTTTTATAGAACATACATTATAACAACATCTATATCAATAAACTTTTTTATTTTTACACCTCTTATATAGACATCTGATATCGTCTCTATTAATAATTTTTGGATTAGATAATGTGTAATTAATAAAACTCTCAACTCCATTACAATAATCCATCTTGCGCAACCCTTCGGGTGAAACTAGATTCATCCAAGAATGATCATCCGTTACTTATATCAAACCTATATGGAATATTGATGTCAACAAGTATTAATTAATTATATGAACTAAATAAACTAGCTAATATTAGTTTAACTCAAACTTATTCAATCTATTTTAATATTACCCTTAAATCATTATTAATTTTCTACAAAAATTTAAATTCCTCTACATTTACTGAAAATTTTAATTTAACAATAAAATTGACAAAATATGAAACATAACCATTAAATAAGTCATTATTTATTTCATTACAAAACATCCAAGTCACAAAATCAAAATCCATTTCATCAAATTACAAACAAATATAATTTTTTAAAATCTTAAACTAACCCTAACATGTACAAATCATACATTCATACATAAAATTTCTATGGGAAAAATTTATAAAACAAGTAAACACACAAACAAACTACATGTGCTACATCAAAATACCAAACAAATTAACATTTTAAAATGAGTTAAAACAAAAAAATAGATAGTTTTGCTTACTTAATGTGGGGAATCCTAAAAAAAACTGAATCAGAATAGGGATGCTGACAAACTGGATGTTGGGGTGACTAGATTTATGGTGATGAGAGTTTGATTTGTGATAAAAGGAGGGTTGCTATTATTTGCACAGAAGAAGAAGAAGAAGAAAAAGAAGAAGAAAAAGAAGAAGAAGAAGAAGAAATGAGAGAGGGGAGAGGAGGTCGCTTATCAGGTCATAACTTTAATTTTACAGACATATTTACCGATGACTATTAGCAACAGATTTATTTCATTGGTAATATCATCTGTAAAATGACACGCCACTTTTTCTTTGTTTTTTTGATTCATTCTTTTCTTATTGTAATTCCCTCAATATACACCGATGAACAATTTCCTTCGGTATATATTGAGAGACATAGCAAGAGCATATTTCGTCGGTAAATATCACCACAATATATCGAAAAAATTGTTTCTGTCGGTATTTTTCGTTTGTGTTTATTAATTTTCTGGTAACGAGTGTTATTTAGAAATCAATTAACAAAATTCAGATTTATATGTGTGCTTAATTAATTTATGCATGCCAACATTAATACCAGTTACTGGTATCAAAATAACAACACTACAACCATGTCGATTGAAGTGACTTTCTAAGAATCACTTGCTAGGAAAAATGATGAACTGTTTGGATGAATAATTTTTTCTTTTTATTATCGCTTGTGACACTAGTAGAATTTGTTTGTAGCAATGTGCCTCTAGTAATATTCAAACAAGAAAAATAATTTAGGTAATAAATAAATTTTGTTAATTACTTTTGATCTCGGACAACATTGATTAAAAGCTAATAGGTTTAGGTAATGCAACTTAGTTTTATATTTTGAGGACTTAATTGAAAATTACACTATAATTGGGGGACATTCTTCAATATTGGGTTAATGTCACTTTGACAATCCTCTCCTTTGACCCATGTTCTGTATACTGTGTTGTGTTATATTGTGAGATTAAACATATCAAACTAACTATTGTGTTTTACTATGAAATTAAACACATCAAACTATTTAATAAAATTATTTATATTAAAATTATCATTAAAGATATAACTTAACTTAAAAAATTTCTTTAAGAAATTAAACAATTTTTTAAGAAACTAAACGGATTACTTAAGAAATGAATTCTTTCTTTAAAAAACATACAAATATCATAAATAAATAAGTAAAAAACAATAATAAAACATTAAATCGTTTTTTTTAGTAAATAGAATTACTTAATAATTTAGTTTAATCCATACAAATTAGAGTTAATATACTTCAAATAATTTAGGTTAGTTAATTTTAAAATATTTAAGGTTATTAAATATGTAGTTAAATGTTAGTTAATTATTTTATATAAAATAAAAATGACTTAAAGTTAATTAGTTTTAAAATATTTAATTTAATTTTATTTTTTAAAATAAAATAACCGGTTCTTCATCTTTAAAAAAAAATTATTTTTCATATTTCTTGAAGTAGAACTTGATATATTTTTAAATTATTTTTATAAAAATCATCTTTTATTTTTAAAAATTAAATAACTAATTTTTAAAATCATAATCAAACACTTTTTTTTTGTACTTTAGAATAAAGTAGTGAAAGATGAAATGGGCTCTCAATCCACTGATAACTGTTGCTTCTGATTTTTTTAAAAAAAATAACATAGAAATTTAAAAGTTTTGGTAGAATAATATTATTTTAAAAAGATTTGACAATATAACTCACTTTCACATTATCGCACTTTAAAAATACAACATTTACTAAATGTTACTGCTTTCACGAGTGACAAGATCATTGTCGCACTTCAGAATCATTATAACTTATCATGACGCGTTTCAAAAGCGTGACATATCATGAAATTTAAATGTCTTTCTGGATCAATTAAATTGGAATTGCGATTCAAAATATCAATATTTAATTAAATATCACAGTTATAAATCATGATATCTAAAAATATGTTATTCCCTTAAATATCACGATTCTAAATAAATCATGTCATTTAAACGTGTGATGTATCATTAATTCATATTTTCTTTTGAATTTGTATGCTAATTTTCCAAATTACTTTTGTTTGTCTCTCCTAACATTTTTTTATAGGAAGAATACTAATGTCGTTGATGTATCTACAATCTCTTAGACTCTACCTCTAGTTCTATCTACCTAGCCAGACAGCTAGTATCAAAGTGGTTAGGGTAAAGATTTCAGAAGCCATGTATTGTATTGGGGAAGTAAATGTCTATGCCTGTGGCCCATTCACACCTAGAAATGTCCCAATTAATAAGTTATAGACTTTCATACCAGAAGCATGACTTATGAGTAGTGGACAAGCTACTAGCGTACTTTCATTCTAAGGTGTTGCAAGTGGAAATGCATTAACTTGATCAGGTTACTGGGGCATGTACGTACGATTGATGCTGCAACTTGCATGGGATTTATATAAGTAATCTGATAAAAATGTCTCCTGGGCTAATAAAAAAGTCACACTGATAATCAAACAGTTGACCTTTTCCATCTTTACCGACCTTATGATGAAGAATCTAACTCAGACTATCATTTTTCCTTGATCGGAGAACGAAAATCAAGGCAAACCGCACATGTTTGGCTTCCTTTTTTATGGAGCCCGAGTTGAAGTCAAAATGAAGGGAAGTCTCTCTCTGTGTGCGTGGGTGTGTAAGGTTTCTCTCCTGAAACTAAAGTTGCTAATTATTGTTTGGAGGAACATTAGTTAGTGCTTCGACCATGTGATTAGGATCTGAGAAAATATCCGTTAATTTTCAGAGCCACTTGTTTAATTTTTATGATAAACAATTCGAACGATCGCTAAGAAACATGAACAACTGACCACCAGTATTTTGAAATTTATAGTTTTCGTTTTGATAAGAGAAAAGTAGCATCGACTGTTATGATAATTAAAAAGAAAAGAAAATGCATTCATGTAATCTAGTTTCTTCCTATATGTTTTTTTTTTATTATTATTAATGTGAGTGTCCAGGCTAACTTATACGTATTTCGACTAATTCCACGGATTGTGAAATTAACGACCATATAAATCTTCAGTAGTCCTAAGATTTGTGAGACTCGAACGGGTGACTTCTAAGGAGCAAATTTAAAACCTGACCAATTGAACTACATCTTTTAAGGTTAATATGTTATTACATCTTTTAAGGTTAATATGTTATTATTATATATAATAGTGGGATCAATCATTGGATTAAGTGAAGATTATAGAAAAATAAAATAGGAATTTAGGATAACAAGATTCTGCTAGTGAACAAGGAGATTTTAACAACTATTTGGACGTGCAATGCCTTAATCTCAAAACAAATCAATCAATAAATAAAAATTTGCTTCTTAAACAAGGTTTTTTTTTTTTTGCTGGTAAACCATCTGTATATGTAAGTTTTACTTAACTGTGTCTACTTAATTATTATATCATCTACTTTACGTAATCAAATTCATTGGAGAAGACTGGTGATTTGTCTTGAGGAAGCTTTGGAGGCAGTACAAGACCTTTTATTTTATTTTTTTGAAGAGAGAGAGAGGGAGAGAGACAAAAGAGGCTAGTTAGTAGTTAGAGCCAGACACATAGGTTACGAGCGAGTTTCCAGCAGGATGCCAAAATGAGAATCCATGTCTAAATATATGTAGACGTTAGCGATCTAACTGCTGGTCATTGCTTGCTTTTTGGTTCCATACTTTGACATGGGCTATTTACCACACCACCAAATAGTAATTCTAGTTTTTGTCCACATCCAAAAAAACAAATGTACATGGTGATATTTCGCATATGTTTTTATACCTTGGAAGTCTTTTTATGCCTAGACTTGTTATGCTCATCAGCATTTACATTTGAGCTATGATTTGTATAATCCAATAGCAAAGGCTAACTTTTTTTCCCTTTCTTTACTACCATAAACAATCAAATTTTCGGATTAGCTTTCCATAGGAGTTAGATCTTTTCCATGTTATATCTTAAATAAATAATTTTAATTACTTGTCCTCATCCTTCTTCCTAATTGATGGATGTCATTATTTTCTAAATTATTTTTGGGTGGTATAAACCCCATTTTAATGATGGCATGGACCTAAAGGATCTTCAAAAATGTTTTGAGTGTATGCGCATACATCTGGTGCCTAGGCTCAAGCATAAATGTTTTGGGCCCAAGCTTGTGCCTAGCGTTTATGGGCTCAAGTAACACACCTAAGTTCAGGCGCAGAAATGTAGAGCTCGTGGGCTCAAGCGTGACGCCAAACCTAGGCACCTACCAGGTTGGCACCCATAGACTCATGCATCGAACACCAAGCATTTGCATGGTGTTCTAGGAGTCAGGCACCATGCCTGAGCTTAGGAGTTAGGCACACACTTGGTGTCCATGGGCTCAGGCCCTGCTCCTAAGCTGAGGGGTTAGGCACACCTCTCTTACTTGTGGGTTCAGGTATTGCGTCTAGGTGTATTAAATATCCAAGTGTCTCCCAGGCTTTGCTTTATGGTCTAGATCCAACACCTAGTTCCTGGGAATTTTTTTATCCACACCCCTAGGTGTGCAAGAGTTTCTCATGGTCTACCAATGTAAGGAATATTTGACTCACATTAATGTTTATGTTAATGATATTTGTTTCTTATTAATATTTATGTAAAAGATATTTCTCCTTATTAATGAATGTGTAAGGGATACTTATCTTTTGTTAATATTACAAGGTTGGAATGACTCTCCACCCCTCTTTTTCAAGAAAGAAAACAAGGTTTAACGGGTATAAATACCTCATGAATCACTCAGGTAAGAGATTTACAATTTCCATTCTAAAAATACACATACCATTTCCTTATAGAGCAATTATTCCATACCAAAACAAGAACAAACAACCTTGTTCTTAAATGTTTATGTTCTTTTACATATTTTAATATATTTTTTTCTCTACAAATATATTAACTTAAGCATTTGGGGATCTTAAATCCACTCAAATAAGACATTTTTTAGGTATTATGATTCTTACATTAAGAGATCATCTTTTTTTTGCTATTAAGTGTGGATTTAATTAAATCAACACTTGATTAACCCATAGCCAACCACCAAAAATTTTAATTTCTAAGCATGTGGATTTTAAAACATTCATCACCTATCTCACAATTTGGATGGATTATAATATGTAAGTTTGGTGTTTGGATACTTAAAATTGAATGCCTCGTGAATAGCAACTTTCCTAAAAGCATATGAGATTTTACCATTCCTAATTATGTTATAATTTCTTGAAAATATTCTTGTTTTTGTGACATGAATTAAAAAGGTAGGTGTAGTTATAAGTAGTAACTTCTCAACCACATTTATATGAGGAAAAGTTTGATGTGAAACTCGAATAGCTCGTAAGTGTATGTATTAAGCTTAGCTAATCTAAAGAATGAATTTGTCTTTATTTGGAGGTGATTATAATTTGGATCCTAAAGGTTATTTTTTTTAAAAAAAAAGATTTCATGTTTTGGTGCATTAAGAAACACTGAGAGTTATTATGCTTAAATGCTATTAGTAAAGGTGCATCAACATAATGAAATGCATTGTATTACCAAAATCATGCTAACGAAATAGGAAAAGCCATTTGCTTATATGCCTCATGTTATGATTGTTAAGCATGATTTATACATTTATGAAAAATACAGGTAAGCACATAACTGTTTTTCGGATTAACTTGTTAACCATGAATTCATCTAGGAGTGAAGGCCACCTTTTAGAGTTGTTTGGTATTATGGTTGTAGCTGGGTTTTGCCAACCCATAATACCAAAACCTGTTTGGTAACTTTCTGAAATGTGGTTTAGCAATGGTCTCCACCATAAAAATTGAGTTCAAAATTGTATTTTTTCCTGAGTTTCAAAAGCAGCAAATTATAGATTTTTCATATATGAGAAATATGCTTCTCATTACCGTTATAACCTACTAAGAAATTTGAAAACATATACCCTCATCTCCCCTAAATCAGTATCAACAACAATCCCCAAATCACAGAACGCATTTGTAACTCCTAATATTGTAGTTTGCCAAAGAGATATATAGTAAAAAAAGAAATATACTAGAAGTCATCCAATTGTTATAGAACAAAAAATGTCCATGTAGCTCACAATAATAAAAGCTAATAAAGAATATTGCTTCACCTAAGTTATAATCTTTTGCATGACTGCTATCAAAGATTTCCACCCCTTTTAAAGAGTGTTGCTCGCAAGAATAGTTTTCATTTTAGACTTTAGTCTCTACTACTAAAGATTCTTACCCAACTTACATACCTGGTGAAGGTGGACTTGGAACTGTATACAAGGTAATTATTTATCTCTAATTAAATGTAGCAGTGAATCCCAAATTTTGCTGGTCACTTTGAAAAAAGCTGAAAAGAAGTGGAAGAGGTTTTATGATCTTGTTAATTTTGGTTTCAAGGACTGACAATTCCCTCTTTTGAGATGAAGAACTGATGGTTACTTGTATCATTTTATCATTGTGTGTGTGTTTATAAATATTATTTGCAATTGCTCTTTTGGATCCTTAACTCATTCATATATGCCATTGGTATCTTAGGGATATATAACAAAATAACATGTGTATTAAGTTCTAGCCTTGAATATGTAATCAACCTAACAATATAATTGTATGAAACAAGTGTAAACAAATATCTAGGTAGTAAGTTTTTATGTTATTTTTAGCCAAAAAAGATAATTGAGACTTTTTTCAACTCTAAAATGTTTTAAATATAGGAAGATGGATAATAGGAGAGAGATTACAGTGAAGAGATTGTCTTATAATTAAAATCAAAGGAAAAAAGAATCCGTGAATGAAGTCATGCTAAACTATTAGCATGTTTTTGCTAATAAAACAGGAATCCACTTTACCTCATAGTTTTATTTATCATATGTTTACTTTTAAAAGCATTATAAGTACAAATGGACATCATATGA
>Ga0325411_1007943_pt1 | contig 11535 bp, 4 predicted proteins | sample PopdelMetagenome_13_FD_206181 | JGI IMG/M metagenome (GOLD analysis project Ga0325411, IMG submission 206181) | Populus deltoides microbial communities from Bellville, Georgia, United States - Xylem-PdIQD-R4 | ecosystem: Host-associated > Plants > Phyllosphere > Stem > Wood/Secondary xylem...
GCCTTTTCTCAAGTTGGTGGTAGTGGTTGTGATTAACCCCTTTCCCTCTCCTCTTTCTTTCTTTTGTTTCAATCCACGTATTATAAACATATTCATCACCACCAAGAACCCCTTGCTTTCTGATATATATATATATATATATATATATATATATATATAGAGAGAGAGAGAGAGAGAGAGAGAGAGAGAGAGAGAGAGAGAGAGGGAATAAACGTAGAGGAAAAGGCAGAGAAGATATATATATATATATATATATATATATACACAGTGGGAGTATTGTTAATATTTATATCATCCTTAATTAAGCGACACATCTTATAGCAAAGGGAGTGTGGCATCTTAAGGAAGGGAGGTCCATGTTTGAAATGACTTGATGATGCATTGCAATATCTAGTTCTCAAATAAAATTGTTTTTTTATTTAAAAATATATTAAAATAATATATTTTTGATAATTGTAATATGTTGTTGTCAAAAATTAAAAAACAAACTAAAAAACATATTATTTAATATATTTTTAATTGAAAAATACTATTAAAAAATATTTTACATCGGATTGACAAACACAATCACAAACCAAGTAATATTCATATCTCAATTTGATTCTAAAAAGAAAAAGGATTTTGTACCTTTTCTTTTTTAGTCAACTGGATCATTAACTTGATACTTTTTTATTCTTCTTCTTGTTTAGCCAAAGGGACTGTTTTTTTTTTTTTCCGAGCATCATTAACTTGCTTGAGTCCTTCTTTAATTTATATGCATTTACATTTTTTGAAAAAAAAAAAAAGTAGACTCCAAGCATATTTTGCAAAAGACGTTTTGATTACTTCTATTTTCTTCACAGCAATTATTGATATCAATATTTTTCATAGTCAACACCAACACCCTCAAATAATTGTAAATTTCAATAACATCAACGACAAACATAGCAATAACATCATTGTATTTAGGACAATCTAAAAAGTTTATATACCAGTAACAAATGAAAAGTGAAAATATATATATATATATATATATATAAGGTGTTTACTTGTTTTATAGCTTTTTTTTTTATAGAAATTTGTTATATAAATGTATGATTTGTATATATTAGGGTTTGTTTTGTATTTGTTTGTAAATTGATGAAATTTATTTTGAATCACCCAAAGGGTTGCGTAGGATAGGTTATTGTAATGGGATTCAAGGTTTTATTAATTACGCATTATCTAATCTGAGAAATATTATTGGAGACGGTATTAGATGTCCATGTAAGAGTTGTAAAACTAAAAAATTTATCGATGCAAATGTTGTAACGATACATCTTCTATAAATAGAGTTCATGAAGAGATACATATGTTAGTTTGCACACAAAGAACCATATGTTCCTCACAAGATCATGATAGAAATGATGATTGAGTCAACTTCTAGTTCTAGCAACATGCATAAAGTTGTAGATAATAATAATAATACTTAATGAGAATAAATTGGGGTTATGACGGTCAATGTTCAAATCATAATAGAGACGATCATAATATATTGTTTATCAAATTTAATTAATTTCATTGGGATGAATTGGGTTGGCATCAAGATCCAGTCAATTGATAACATTATTCCTCGCTACTAATTTTTTTATCTTGAAATTTAAATTGATTACAAGAGGGGATCTTTTATTTAGTTTGGGACATTTGTATTTTGCCCAAAAGAAATTATTGATATCCTTAGTTTCCTTTAGATATCATCCCCCACCCCCCGCGCACCGCCCAACAACAAAAAGATACTTGAACAAGTCATGTAAGATAGAATTATATCTCTTGTCATAACCCATTTTTAACCTATATTTTTTAATAAATTTTTAAAAATACAAAAAATCTTTAAAAAAATTAATTCAATTTAATCAATTCATGGTATTTTATTAAGTAACGAGTTTTTTTAAAGGAATAAAAATAAAAAAGAAAAAAAGAAAACAAAAGAAAGAGTTTAGGGGTGAAATAAAAGGAAAGAAAGAGCAAGGACTAATGTGATTAGAGACTAAAATTAATATCAAAGATTATGCAAAAGAGGAAAAGAAAAATAAATACGAGAATCAAACAAAATCGAGAAAAATAATGAAATAAATCCTACATAATATGAAGGGGAAGTTTAATTAATTAAGAATCCATGATTAAGAAGGAAATAAAACAATTGCCTAACATTATTATTTTTTAGTTTGGCATTTCTTGTTTTGCAAGGGATCACAAGCAATATAAATAGAGGAGGGGACACAAAGAGACAAGGATGGACACACATGGAGATTAAGAGGGAGATAGTCTTGCAAAATAAATCGGCAAAAACCCTAGCATAAGAAAGAGGGGAAAAAAACACAACTATTCAATTTGTCAAACAACATCCACCACATTCTCGATGGCCAATCTCTCATATCAGGTGGAGGTTGTTGACACCTCCCACACCAAAAGAAAGAAGAGCAAGTTGGGCACCTTACAGATAGTTCCACGTGTCACCATACCCTTGTGGCGTGTGTAAATAAGCATTGTAACCCATATTGTTGTTTCGTAAGCGAACACACGCATCGAGATTGTTTCTTTTTTTTCCAACCATTTTCATTCCATTGTAGCTTACTCCAACAACTCGTAAAGGTCAACTTTAATCTTCATATGTGATTTATTTGTTGTTTGAATAATTTTGTGATTTATTTTATTAAATTTTAAATCATAATTGTATGTTGACATGTATGTTATTTTGAATAAATTCACAATTTATTTAGTTTTTTTTTTTCATATTCGATTATGCTCATTTATATCAATTGAGTTGGATGAAATTCGGTGGTTATTCATAATGGATATGCATGGTAAGATAATTAATTTTGCCCCGCAATAAAAAAAAAAAAAAAGAGGATTAGGCTTTTTTGTTAAGCCTAAATCCCAAATCATCATCCTAGAAATTTCTCTTACCTCTAATAAAATATTAGTATGTATACCGTATAAGTAGTTTTATCATTAAGATCAAACAACAATACAATTTATTCTCCAGCGAATCAGTGTTCGCTGCCAAAATTATGATGTCTACAGCGAATCAACATTCGCTGTCGAAATTGCGTTGTCTACAATGAATCTGTGTTCGCTGTCGAAAATGTGTGTTTATAGCGGATTAGCATTCGCTGCCCTAAATTGTGTTTTCTGCAGTGAATAAGCATTCGCTGCTGAAATGGTGTTTTCTGCAGCGAATCAACATCCACTGCTGAAAGTGTGTTGTTTTTAGTGAATTTGTTATTCGCTGCCAAAACTAAGTTGTCTACAACGAATCAGCATTCGTTGCCAAAAGTGTTGTTCTGCAGTGAATTTGTGATTCGCTATCGAAATCTAGGTGTCTGCAACGAATTAGCATTCGCTGTCAAAGTTGAGTTGTTCTGCAGCGAATCAGCGTTCGCTGTCGAAAGTGTATTGACTGTAGCGAAATTGTGATTCGCTGCCGAAATTGAGTTGCCTGCAGCGAATTAGCATTTGCTGCTGAAAGTGTGTTTGTTGCAGCGAAGTAGCATTCGCTACTGAAATTGAAGTGCATGCAGCAAAACAATTTCCGCTGCTGAATTGTGCGGCCTGCAGTGAATCAATTTTGCTGTTGAATTATGCGGCCTACAGCGAACCAGTTTTCGCTGTCGATTTTCTACAATATACTCCCTGGTCAGAAATGACTTAAATGCTTGCAACAATTTCATTGTATGATAGTGTACAATGTGGAACACTTGAATGTGAACATATGGATTCTTAAAATAAGTATGGTGATAAATGTGATTTAAGGATGCAAATATACTGATTTGTGGCATTGATGTCTTAGGTGGTGTGGCCAAGATCGGACCATCGTCAGGACAACGACAAACTGCAGGTGGAACAGGTAGGTGGTTCCCACCTTTCTCGTATGATATTTATGTTTTGAAATGATTTACTTATAATGATATATTATTAAATCATTATTGAATGATGAAACGATGATAAAGTGTTTGATTGAATTATGGATGATTGTCGAAATGACAATGAAATGTCGATCGAGTTCTTGATGAATGTTGAAACAATGATGAAAATGTTAATGTTCTGAAATGACCTATTTGAGGTGGATATATTATCGTGTTGCAATAAATATTAAACCGACTATGAGTGTTGATTGGGTTATTATGAATTTGGGCTGCTGACAAATGGTTGTATAAGTATTACGAAGGATCTACTATTGTATTTTATTGAGTGTAAAGGTGACGAATAATGGTATGAGTATTATGAAGAATCTACTATTGTATTTTATGGAATGTAATTATTATGAATGGTTGTATGAGTATTACGAGGGCTTGTTGTATTTTATTAAATGTAATTGTGATGAATTTTTGTATGAGTATTACGAGGGATCTATTATTATATTGTATTGAACATTAACCATCATGAATGGTTGGATGAAAAATATGAAGGGTCTATTATTGTATTATATTGAATGTTAAACTGTTATGAAATGTTTGTTAGTATATTACAAAGGACATAATATCTTGTTATAGTGATTACATAAATTGCCCTAAATGGATGACCAAGATTGAAAAATGATTAGCTTCGGCTAATGGCATCCTAAGTGGATGACCGGTACTGACAAGTGATATGAAGGGTCTATTGTTGTATTATATTGAATGTTAAACTGTTATGAAATGTTTGTTAGTATATTACAAAGGACATAATATCTTGTTATAGTGATTACATAAATTGCCCTAAATGGATTGACCAGGATTGAAAAATGATTAGCTTCGGCTAATGGCATCCTAAGTGGATGACCGGGACTGACAAATGATTAGCTTCGGCTAATGGCATCTTAAGTGTGACCAAGACTGACAAGTGATTAGCTACGGCTAATGGCATCCTAAGTGGATGACCAGGACTAACAAGTGAGTAGCTTCGGCTAATGGCATCCTAAGTGGATGGTCGTGACTGATAAACGATTATCTTCAGCTAATGGCATCCTAAGTGGATGACCGGGATGGATAAATGATTAACTTCAGCTAATGGCATCTTAAGTGGATGATCGAGACTGATAAATTATTAGGTTCAGCTAATGGCATCCTATGTGGATGACCGGGATGAACAAATGATTAGCTTCGGCCAATGGCATCCTAAGTGGATGACCGAGACTGATAAATAATTAACTTTGGCTAATGGCATCCTAAGTGGATGACCGGGATGAACAAATGATTAGTTCCGGCTAGTGGCATCCTAAGTGGATGACCTAGATGAACAAATTATTAGCTTCAACTAATGGCATCCTAAGAGGACCGCCGGATTTGGGAGTTATAAGTTAGTTTCTAGAGTTGATGTGTTCATGGGCACTATGTTCTGTATATACCAAGTATATGAAAGAACTACGATTGTTATGCTTTAAATAGAGAATAACGTTAGTTCAAGTAACAGTATTCAAGATGAATGGTCGGGTCTGAGTATGGTAATTAGCCTCGGTAATTGACGAATTATTAAAGATGGTATTTACATAAGTAAGGAGAAATGAAAGAGTTATGCTCTCTTGGTCCATAAGTAAATGTAATGTTATTATTTCTTTATTATGTTTTTTTAATTGCTTATAATGCCTGAAATTACCTTGTGTTGTAACAGGGACATCATACCAACATGGTGCGTAAGGAAATCCATTTCACGGCTCACTCATTTGAAAAGAATCATATATTCGCATGTTATGGGTGATATGAGTTCTGTATGAACAGATGTGTAAATCGCTCAATTAGTCATCTGACTTTTTTGTAAAGAATCGTAATGACAAAATGAAATGGAACACAGATGTGAATGTGTGATCATGTAGATATGATGTGTATGAATATATGTATATGGTATTCTTTTTATGAGGATGTCATGTTATGAAATTACATGAGGTCATGATAACAAAAAGTACTAGTTGTGTAACTTGTTATTCGGCACTCTCGTATGAACTCGTGATGATAACGAGACTAGAACATGAATGTGAATTTATTAGTATGTCAAGATGATATAATGTAAACCTATGGGTATGAAAATAAAATATTATGGGCATGTGTATTGAGAATATATTTTATAGGAATGTTAATTTACGTTATCCTACGTGGATTGTGCCTTGTCAATGAATAAAATACAATTATAAATTTACAGAATGATATGGTGAAAAACATCCAGAACGGGACAATTAAAAAAAATTCCGTCGATTTTGGCTCTGAAAAAGCCAGGTCGTTACAATCTACATAATTTCTAAGACAGATCCTCATCTAGTTGTGACAGACTCACACCTGACTGCTCATAATCACTTGTTATCGTAAGCTCAACTACATCATTGACACTCAAAAAACATATTTGGAAGAAAAAAAAATTATAAAGTTATGGTTTTTATATGAAGTGGTCAATCGGTTCATACAACTAGATCAACTAGCTAGCAGGTTGAGTAAGATGATTATTAATGAAGCTGAATGTTAAGTTGTTGTGCTTCGAAAGTCCAACATGTTTAATTGTTACTATTCTAAATCGCGATAATTATCTTGTTGCGCTTATAAATAATGATATTTAATAAGTATTGTGCTTCAAAGCTTAATAAGATAAAAGAATTTTATTTCACTGAATCTTTTTAAAATTAAGTTATCTCATTAAAAAAAAATAATAATAACTAAGATAATTAAAAAAGCAACCCCACAACAAAAAAGCAGACATGAGACTTTTAAGTAAAAAAATTATTATAATGACAAGCACATCGGTGCTCCTTGGAGGTGACAACTCCAAATTTTGTTCTGATGATTCTCCTCCGATAAAGATTCAAAACACAAAATATTCCTAAACGCAAACCTGGCCCGACAAGGCTGGTAAAGAAATAAACAAAACTGTGGGCCAAAAGCAAAAACCATGGGCGTCACTCTTCCTTGTAACCTTTCTAGTTTTCTTGGTTTATCCGCGACGAAAAATTGCATTTTACACCTCATTTTTTCTTTTTTTTCTTTTTTTTTACTGTCTTTCCTGTTTTTAATTGATATTTTGGTTCTCCCTTTCAAACCCACTTGGACAAGTCAACTCCGCTCACAACAGTCCATTAAGATATATCATGGTGGCTATTTAAGTTTTGAAACTGAATTGATTTTTTTTAATGTAATATTAAGATTTTAATTATTAAAATGTTTATTTTTGTGTTTTAAAATTTTATTATTATTTTATTTTTATATTTTTAGATTATTTTAATATTCTAATGTTAAAAATATTTTTTAAAAATTAAAAAAAAAATAATGCCTGACTGGGTCCACCAACCATGAACGGGCCCCCACCACGTCATCCATCATTTCTCATCAACTCATTTGATCTTGACTGTTCCATCACGGGGGACCCTTTCACGAATCAATGCTATGCCCCTCCCTCCCTCCCTCCCTCCCATTTTTAACGCCGCCCTGGGCTTTTATCAATTAATTAAAAAATCCAATCAATTCAATACTTGTATTTTTAATCTTAATAAATCGAGTACAATTTCTTATATTGAAAGGAGGCTACTAAATAAAGAGATGAAAAATAATTAAAAGTATTTATTCATTTAATTTAAAAAAAAGAGCTCAATTAGTTAAATAAATTTCTAATTTTAGAAATTATATCCAATTGAAAATTTATTAGAACCAAGATAGTTAGATAGATAATGCTAAATACTAAAAAAAGTACTAAAACACAAATTGCTCATGTGTATATTATTGAAGAGTTTTTTTTTATGTTTAGTATTTTTTATAAAAAAAAATAAATTATTCTTGCTAGTTACAACTCTCTGCAAGTAATAAAAATAAAAATAAATCTTCATAGCCAATTGTTTTTTTTAAATGAAGCTGAATACACATAAATCTCTGAATTAGTGGTATCTACACGGTGAAATAAGTCAGATTCTTGTTTTTTTATTTTGTTTAAATTTTGATGTGTAGAAAAAATATTATTTAAAAAAGTTGAGTGTGGTTGGAGTTGCTTTTTAAAGTGTTTTTTACTAAAAAAATACATCAAAATAATATTTTTATTTTTTAAAAATTATTTTTGACATCAGTACGTCACATCAAAATGATTTAAAAACACCAAAAAAATATTTATTTGAAATACAAAAAATAAAAAAATAAAATTTATTAAAAACATTTTTAAAACATAAAAACCAACAAATAAAGACTAAATCGACCACTCATGTTGATTGGTTTTTATTATTTAATATTTTTATTTTAATATTTAATTGCACCAATATTTCACGGCACCTAAGATTCCCAGGTTGAGTATCTCCTTTTAAAAATAGATAAAAAATATTCTCTTACATCGGCTTGACAAGGAAGAGCACTAAATAAAATTGTAATGTGACAACTGACAACTCAGATACACGACATGTGGATATGGGATTTATATTTGCCAGCTTCTCAAATTCCTCTAGCTATCACAAAAGGTTTTTTTTTCTTTTCCAGCTCGTGTCTTGCTTTTTAACAACAAAAACTAGCACATATTTTAATCATTTTAATTTTTTTTTATGTTCTATATTTTTTTTATAATTTTACAATGAGAGATATTCTTGAAATTATATTCTTTTTTGTAAACCACTTTCCAGAGTAAAATTAACCCAACCGATTTAATATATATATGTATTAAAAAAAACAAAAAAAACAAACAACTCGAGTGAACCAGATTCATGAACTAGCATCCTTCTCTTGTCCTACCTTATTGTAGCCGTTAAATATGCTTGTATCATGAATATAAACTAATTCCATTTAATAAGTTGGTCAGTTTTTTTTTTTTTAATCATATATTTAAGAACAAGGGTGGTGCTATCAGAAGGGAGCTGAGAACACAGGAAACTCAAAAGAGAGCCAATGAACCCATGGTTTTGGCCATGTGCAGATCAACTTGGGCACGTCTATATATGCAAGTTATTTATTTGCGAGACATGGACGTTGTCTGATTCAAAGTTGCAACTAGAAATTTAGTATTCGAAGCTTTACATTATTTTAATTATTATGGTATACAATGCCTTTTTACAAGCAAGGAAGGTGTGACGACGACGCCTTGGACTTGGAGTTGCTCTGATTTAAACATAAATTAATAAGCGAGATTACAGGATATTATTTATATAATTTTTAATAATCTTAGAGAAATTTTTAATAATTCATGAGAAATTTTTTCTAAATAACCTAAATAGTAAAATACAAGAAAAAATATTTTATTTATTAAAATTCTAATTAAATTAAAATTTTTAATCTAAATAAAAAAAAATCTTAAAACAATAATGAAAGAAAAGATAATTAAAAAACAATAGCTTCTTAGCCTAAAGCTAGCGGAGGGGGGGCGTGCAAATGCAATTACAAAATTGATAAATTTAAAAAATAATTGTACTGATAAATCGGTTTTTGCGTAAAATTAACTTTGAACGATATGCATAAATTCAAACTTATCGTGTTTCAAAATTCAAGTCAACTTGTAGCAAGGGAAACATTGTAATGTAATTTTTCATATTAATTTTTATTTAGTGAATTGAAGAAAGGATTGAGAAAAGAGTCACGTATTTAATTGAGTGCCTCTTTTTCCTATTTAATACTTCAAGCTTTGGTTTTTCAACACCACTAGATAATTCGTATGCTATATGTTCCGGGTTCGATTAATATTAAAAAATATCTAAGTGTTTTCATAGTAAAAAAATTTAAATTATATGAAGTTGATTCGGTCAACTTGATGAATTCAAATTTAAACATTGGACCATGAGATTCAGATAACTCTAATATAAAGTTTAATTCTCAGTCAAATCAAAACAAATTATAAAACTTAATTTCTAACCAGCCTCATATTAAAGTCTAGAACTAAAAAAGAAAATTCAATTAAAAAAAACAAACAACTCGAGTTAATCCGGGTTCACATGCCAAACTCGCAACCCAGGTCATGTGATTGGGATAACCTTGTATAAAGCAAATCGAAATAAATCATGAAACTCGATTCTTAATCAATCCAATGTTAAATAATAAAATTAAAAAAAATCAATTAAAGAAAACTTAAGTCAACCCGCCAAACCCGTGACTCAATCAATATGAAGTGTAATTCTAAATCAATCAAATATTAAATAATAAAATTAAAAAAATAAATCGATAAAAAACCTCAAGTTAACTTGTCAAACTCGTAACTCAGGTTATGAGATCAAAATAAAAAAATTCAATATTAAAAAATAAAATTATAAAAAGAACATTGTTCAAGTAAGCGGTTCTATGTAAGGAGAGTACCAATGAATTTCTCTTCAATTAATTTCTGTCAATATTCTAGAAGTGTAGCATTTTCAATGGGGTTTGGGGCATTTTTCCAAAACTATTTTGAAAGCTTTCGGAAAACCAGCATCAATTTTAAAAAAGTTTCAAAAATTTGGGAGTCATTGTTACTCCATCCGAACCCAACTAGATTTGAAAATATTTTTTATTGTAAAAAAAATATATATATACTATCTTAGATTAACTACACAACTAAAAAACTAAAAAATATATACCATCTTAGATTAACTACACAACTAATTATTTCCCTGAAAGCGAAGAGGGATTTGGATCCTCTCATAACCCTAACAAAATATTACTAACCATGTTTTTAATTTCATCATTAATTTTAAATTTAGTATTTTAAATCAGATGCGTTACATGCGTTATTAGATAGGTTATTATTAGATAGGTTACATGCGTTATGCAATAATAAGGTCAAATTTTTCCTAATATAAAAAAAAAGTTTAGGCGAAACTAGCTTTTTTAAAGAAACAAGAAAAATATAAGACATAAGTTATTGACTTGAGTAAGTTCAATAAACTCAGTTGATTTAATAATATGATTAAAAAGAACATTGATAGTGAATAAAACAAAAAAAATAGCAATAAATAACTATAGAGAAAGGAATTGCCAATATTATACTCGATGAGAAAATGAAAACAAGCTCATTAGAGACCCATTACTAGAAAAATCTCATCGAAACAGTTATAATGTTATTGTGAAAGGATGACGATATTGAAAAAGGTTGCACGCATCATAAGAGTAACAACCTGAAAAGCGAGCAAACAAATATCATGAAGTGAGCATCTCATGTTTATATTTCATTAATTAATTTAATTTAATTTAATTAAAAAAATTCTTTTAAAAAAGCTAAATTTAACAAATAAAAACACATAAGATAATCTCTTAAATCAAACAGTCCTTCTGCAATTACAACATACTGTAACTGTAAAAATTTAGTTTCTTCCATATCATATTAAGACCCTGTTTATTTTTACATTTTAAAATCTTTTATTTACTTCAAATTAATATATTTTTAATATTTTTAAATCATTTTAATACACTAATATTAAAAATAATTATTTTAAATAAATATTATTTCAATATATTTTAAAATTAAAAATATTTTAAAAAATACCCACACTCAAATTTCATAACATGTACTAAATATCGTCTCCTCCCATGCAGATTTTTTCACAAGCAGACAAAACCACCAATAATGAACCTACAATCCTTGTCCATGTCATATCTGACGCCAGAGAATCATCGCCCCTGTGGCCCC